>JAEEGL011331064.1_pt1 | contig 38858 bp, 52 predicted proteins | sample 9134231 | NCBI WGS metagenome assembly JAEEGL01 (sample SAMN16246548, study PRJNA631951) | gut metagenome | biome: gut microbiome; feature: rumen; material: fiber-attached | host: Bos | place: Iran: Karaj | collected 2018-10 | reverse complement strand
CTTTTCTGTAGAAAAAAATCCCTTTATTCCGAAAAAATATATATCAATTTTATGAGGGGGTGATGTTATGGGACGTAACAAAGAGCCTATCAAACTCATTCAGGCGAAAAACCGTAAACATCTCACAAAATCCGAGATTTCTCAACGAGAAAATACCGAACTCCCTGTTATTGCCGATAATATCAATCCTCCCGATTTTCTGAGTGATGACGAAAAAATGAAATTTTGTCAAATTGCAGATATTTTGAATGAACTTGGAATAATGAGTGATTTGGATTGTGACGTGTTGGGGCGGTATGTCAAATCTCAAGGCGACTGGGAAAAATATTCCGAGTTTGTCGGAAATGCTCAAAAATCCCTTGAACAAGCCTTTGATGAAAACGATATTGAAAATATAGGATTTTATACGAGTATTCTTTCAAAATACGAGGGACTTCGGGCAAAGGCATTTTCTCAATGTCAGACCTGTGCAAGTTCATTGGGATTGACGATTACAAGCCGCTGTAAGATTGTCATGCCACAAAAAGCCGAAATCCCAAAGGAAAACAAATTCAGCGAATACATTTCATAAAGAGTGGAGAGTGAAGTTGTTATGAAAGGAAAAGCAATGTCGATTGTTCATCTAATTGCACATTGCAAATTGCTAATTGCTAATTGATATGGACAGGGCGACAAAACACGCAGAAGATGTTGTATCGGGTAAAGTCATGAGTGGCAAATTGCATTATCTTGCTTGTCAGCGACATTTGAATGACTTGCAAAGGCAAAATACACCCGAATTTCCGTATATTTGGGATAGAGAGAAAAGTGAACGTATCTTGAACTTTGCCGAAAAGCTCACTATCGCAGAGGGAACGGAACCCAAACCTGTTAAATTATTCGATAATCAGTGTTTTGATTTCGGGTGCAGGATGGGGTGGCTGAAATTAGACGGTAACAGACGTTTCAGACGTTCCTACAACTGCAAAGCTCGACAAAACGGAAAATCTTTTGAAAACGGTATCAATGGTCCTTATATTGCTTTTGCAAGCGGTTATAAGCATGGTAAACTGTTTACTGCTGCTACAAAGAAAAGACAAGCAAAAATCGCGTGGGAAGAAATGATGAAGTTCATTCGGTCTGACAAAGACCTGAATGAACTTTTTAAAATTCAGGAATACAAATCTTTGATAACATGTCTTTCAACCAACTGCACTATCGAAGCTCTTTCAAAAGAAGGTGGACTTGATGATGGTTTTCGTTCAATCTTCTGTAGCATTGATGAGCTGCATCAAATGAAAGACAACAAGGTTTACAAAGCACTTTATAACGGTACAAAAGCTCTCCCGGAAACTCTTGTTTCCATGATTACAACTCGGGGTTCTGACCTTAACAGCTTTTGCTATCAAATGGACAGCTATTGTCAGAAAATCCTTTACGGAACTGTTTCCGCAGAGGATTTTTTTGTTGACATTTACACTCTCGACGAAGATGATGACCCGTTTGATGAAAGCGTTTGGTACAAGGCAAATCCTGTTTTACTGCACCCCGATAATCCGAATTTTCAGCAAAATCTTGAAACTTTCCGAAATGATGCCACTACTGCAAAGAATATGAGTGGAGATTTGGCAGACTTCATGGTGAAGTCGCTGAATTTGTGGTATCGAAAGAAAAGTAATGAATTTGTCAATCCCGAAAAGTTCATTCAATGCGGTATTGATAAAACGCTTGCGGATTTTTCGGGATATACCGTCAATATCGGCATAGACTTGTCAAGCGGAGGTGACTTGACGAGTTGGGCTATTGAAATCCCTCTTGAAGAAAACGCTTTTTTTATCGACAGTCATTCCTATATGCCGAGAGGACGTTTTGAGGAACACATCAAAACAGACCTTGCCCCCTATGATGTCTGGGAAAAGGCAGGACTTTTGACAGTCACCGGCGGTAAAAGTTCCTATAAGAATGACTATTCCTTTATCATAAAGGAACTTCGGGAATGTATTGAAAAATATCACTTCAAGATAAATGCCATCGGTATTGACCCCCATAATGCAGACGGGATTTTGAGTGAATTGGAAAAAATCGGAGTACCTGTAACTATCGTCACTCAAAGTGCAAGAAGTCTGAATGACACTACAACGGACATACAAGCCCTTGTCAGTTCAAAACGATATTTCTACAACAAGAAGAATGAACTGTTAGCATATAGCTTTATGAATGCCGAAACGGTTTCAAACAGTTTTGACGAAATAAAGATAGATAAGCCTACGGACATGGCAAACAGACGTATTGATCCGACAGATGCCGTTATAGATGCACATTACTGTCACATCAAGGACAAAAAAGAACGTCAAACAGATGTGAATGCCGAACTTGAATTTTATCTCAAAATGATTGGTGGTGATAACAATGTTTAATTTTTTGAAGTCAAGGCGAAAGAAAAATTATGAACAAGTTGCTTTGAATAATCTTTGTGAATTTCTGAATATCGGCTATGATAAAAGCCGTATGGCAGAAGTTACATATTTCACTTGCTTAAAAGTGTTGAGTGAAGCCGTTTCAAAATTGCCTATTGCCTTGCAAAAAGTCACAGATGACAACGGCATTATCGACATGACAAGCGATACTCTTTGGACGACTATCCGTACACGTCCGAATCCGTTTATGACACCATGTACATTTTGGAGTGCCACTGAAAATTGCCGTAATCATTACGGAAATGCCTATGTGTATATCGACAGGTCTACAAGCGGTGTTAATTTATGGATATTAGACCCGAAATGCGTAAGGATAAAAATGTCCATGCTTTGCGACCTCTCCGAACAACCCGATATTTACTATGTTTACACCTCTCCTCAAAACGGTGAAGAACACATTTACAGGTCAGATGAAATTCTGCATTTCAAGACTTCCACTACATTCGGCGGTCTTATCGGTTTATCGGTGCAGGAAAAATTGAAATTGAGTTTAGACGGTGCAGTGAAGTCACAAGAAATGCTGAACAGTCTTTATGAAAATAATTTTGTACCGAAAGTGGCGGTGCAGTTTCAGCCGGGTGCGGAAACCAATACACAGCTTAAAGAACAGTACATACAGCAGTTGCAGAACTATGCTGACGGCAAAGTTAAGGGTACACGGTCATTTTTGCCCGTTGCATTCGGAACATCTCTTGTACCCCTTAATATCAAGCTGACGGACGGTCAATTCTTGGAATTGCGTAAATATACGGCTTTGCAGATAGCAAGTGCATTCGGTATCAAGCCGAATCATTTGAATGACTATGAGAAGTCAAGCTATACAAACAGTGAAACTCAACAGCTTGCGTTCTATACGGATACAATGCTGTATATCATCAAGCAGTATGAAGAAGAATTGAATTTCAAGCTGTTGTCAGATGAACAGAGGAAAAGCGGTTATCGTTTCAAGTTCAATATAGCCGCTGTATTGCGAGGAGATACGAAAAGTCAACTTGAAAGCCTTGCACAAGGCGTATCCAACGGCGTATATACTCCGAATGAGGCGAGGAGAAATCTTGATTTGCCGTCAAAGCCGGGCGGTGACAGGCTGTATTTTAACGGCTCGAATATCCCGATAGATCAGGCAGGCGAACAGTACAAAGAAAAATCGCTTGAAACGCTTGCAAAATCGCTTGAAAGTGCTATAATAGACTTACACAAATACAGTGACGGTCAACCGAGAGATGACAGAGGACGTTGGATTGATGCAGGTGGCGGCAGTTCTTCATCGGGCAATAATTCTTTAAAAATTGATATTCAACTATTTGCGGAAAAGGATATTAAAAATCAAGAAACGAGTTCACTGATAAGGGCAATGCGTAAATATGAAAAGCGTATTGAGGAACATAAAGAATATATAAACAATCCCAAATCTCATGTTCCTGAATGGGAAACTTATACAAACGAGCATAAAGCCGGATTGATAAGGCACTGGAAAAAAGAAATATCCAATTTTCAAGAATCGATAAAAAATCGTGTAGATGAACTTAAAAGGAGGGGCGAATATCATGAGCCATAAATTAACAGATTCAGAGTTAGAATTTATAGTTCAGCGTGTACTTCAAAACGCAAAAGATGCTTTGGAAGAAAGTAAAATATCAAGCAGTGATTTTGTTGACGGAAAAAAACTTGCATATTATGAAATCCTTGACACAATCAAAAATGAACTTGAAGTCAGAGATGTAGACATAAAACCCTTTGGACTTGATGTTATGTTGGAAGATTTTGCGTAAGAGGCTTTAACCGCTTTCGGTGAGGGCGGTTTTCTTATGCCGAAATTCAATTTGCAATTAGCGATTATGCTGATTGCTTTTTTTATACCCTGAAATGAGGTGACACAATGAACTTGACTGACATTATGAAATTCAGTATGTATGCCTTGTCGGGCTACTATGAACTGTGAAAGGAGTGATGAAAAAATATGAATGTCGAAAAAACCGCTGTATCGGCTGACGATATGGCATTGATAAACAAATATTCCCGTGCGGAACTCTCCGCTGATGATGTTTATTCTTTCAAAATGGTATGCTGCGACAGTAAAATTGACCGTGACGGCGAGGCTTTTTCCGTCAATGCCCTGTATAAAATGGCAGAACTCTTTGTCGGAAAGACCGTCATTACAGACCATAAACCGAGTGCCGAAAATCAGATAGCGAGGATTTACAAAACCCACGTTGAAGAAAACAACGGCATTTCACAGCTTATTGCATGGGCATATATCCCAAAAACCGATACAAATGCCGATTTTATCACACTGATTGATACGGGCATTGTCAAAGAAGTATCTGTTAGTTGTTCCGTCAGGAAACGTATATGTTCTATTTGCGGAAAAATGCTTGATACTTGTCATCACAGAAAATTCAAAGACTATGACGGCAAAACTTGTTACGGTATTCTTGATGAAGTGACGGACGCTTATGAAGTATCATTTGTTGCCGTCCCTGCTCAAAGAGGTGCAGGAGTGACAAAACAATGTGCAATGTACAATGTTCAATGTGCAGATATTGAACTCAAAATCAAAATGGCAGAAAACTTTATATTCTGCTTAAATAACTTTTATTAAGTGTGGAGAGTGGAGAGTTAAGAGTGGAGCAGTTGTGTAAACTCGAACTCTTTTCCGAAACACGAAAATTTCAAAATTAAAATAACAGTGGATTTTGAGAATGAAGTGAAGTATTGCAATAACTTCACTCTCCACTCTCAACACTCCACTCTAAAAAGAAAGGGAGATTTTTAAAATGAAATTGAGTAAGAAAATGTATGAACTTTCCGAAAAAATGAAAACGCTTGCCGCAGAGGCAAAAGTCCTCAATGACAACGGCGAAAGCGAAAAAGCGATTGATAAAATGAAAGAATTTGATGAACTCAAAGCGGAATTTGCCATTGAGGAAAAAATCTACAATGCCGAAAAGTTCTTTGATGACGGCAAAAAGACAGTCGATATTTCGGGTACGAATGCGGAAAGCATTTCCGAAAAATCGGCTTTTTTCAATGCTCTCCGCAGCGGCTTTCAGAATTACGCCTTGACAAAGGCTCTCATGACAGAGGGTACAAACAGTGCTGCCGGTTATCTCGTTCCGCAGGACATACAGACAAATGTAAATGAGTTCAAAAGTGAACGTTTCAGTCTTGCCGATTACGTCAACAAGGAAAACGTCACGACAAACAAGGGTTCAAGAGTGTACAGAAATAAAAATACTTCCGCTGCATTTGCCAAAGTCCTTGAAGGCGGCAGAATACCGCTTGCAACAAATCCCACTTATTCTATCGTAGAATACAATATTGCCGATTACGGCGGAATTATCCCTGTCACTAATGACTTGATAGCCGACAGTGATGTAAAAATTGAAAGTGAGATCATCAAACATCTTGCGGAATGCAGGAACGACACGTTCAACAGCGAAATCAAAACTCTTATCACGACAAAAGCCGAAACGGTTGTAACAGACCTTGCAAGTATCCGAGCCTACCTCATTAAAGGTTTGGGCGGTGCATACACGAAATCTTCAAAGATATATGTCAATGATGACAGTTACGCATGGCTTGCCAATCTTCAGGACACAAACCACAGAGATTATTTCTTCTATAATCCTGCCGACAGCGGTCAGATTGCTATTAACATTGGTGGCGGTATTATTGTACCGGTTGTGCATATTCCCAATTCCGTATGGGCTTCCACTCCTGCCGCCAACAATAAAACAAAAATGCCCGTTATCATAGGCGACTTGAAAGCTGCTTTCACTATCTTTGACCGTCAGCAAATGTCCGTGACAGCCTCCAATACTGCAAGCATTGAGTTCACCACAGGAACGGGCAACGAAGCAGTTACAACAACTCTCAATGCTTTTCAGGATAACCTTACATTCTTCAAAGCATTCCTCCGTGCTGATTTCAAGACTATTGATAATAATGCTTTCCTCAACGGTGCATTGACGGTTTAAGGAGTAAAAATATGCTCACTCTGCAAGATACTATGGATTGGCTTGGAATAGCAGAATGTGATACCGTGACAACAAGGATACTTAATGATCTTATATCGGCTGCCGATGAAGATTTAAAGTCAAAAGTCGGCAATTATCCCGAAACTTCCCAAAAAGCAAAACAGTACATGAAATACTGGATATTCGTCAATTATGCCGACCGTTTGGGAGAACTCTCCAACAAGGAAAATTCCGCAACAAAACAACACATGGATAATATTTTATTCAATTTACGTCTGGAGGTTGACATAAATGCAAACTCTGACACTGAATAAACGTGCGATTCTTCAAAAACGTAAACAGGCTTACGGCAATTCTTCCGACTTTACCGTTATAAGTGAAAAGACGGTTTTTTGTTCATCGGGTATGCCGAGCCTGTCGTTTCGGAATAGATCTCAAATGGCAGGTTTTCAGACCGATAAAATAATACATCTCTGGCGTAGGGATTTTGAGAGCGACAGTTTTACACACGTCATTGTTGATGATGTTGAATACCGCATTGAAAACATCGGCAGCAGTATAAATGACTTGTTCGTCAAACTTTCGCTTGCAAGAGGGTAAAACAATTCATAATGCATAATTGAAGTGCGAAATCAACTTCATTGTGCATTATGAATTATGAATTGTGCATTGAAATGAGGTGATAATGTGGCAAATACAGATGGCGGAAACAGCTTTTTTTCAATGGAAATGCCCGATATTCAAAGGCTTATCAAGCAACTTGACTTGATGAACGAGAATGTCAATAAAGCCGTGCGAGAGGGAATTAACAAGGGTGCTGACATCATTCTTGCAGAACAGAAAAGGCTTGCTCCCAAAAAACTTTCCGAATACATTTCAAAAGGCAAGCTCTATGTTACCAAAAAAGGAGTTATCGGCATTACAACAGGCTATCAATCTAATGCTTTCAAACCCGATGAAAACGGCAGTAATCATGGTCTTGCAGGCATGGTTTACGAGTTCGGCAGACCCGGCAAATCTCCCAACCGTACCGATGAGAAAATGAAACAGAAAAGAAAACGTATTCCAAACAAGGAAACTGCAAAAAGAAAAGACTGGGAAAAAGCCGTACTTACAGAAGTTGAGATAGACAAAGGCACTATCCAAGCTCAACCGCATATCAGACGAGGCTTTGATAACAAAGTTAATGAAGCTGTACAGACTGTCATCAACTACATCAACAGCGAAATTGACAAGTTAGGAGAATAAACATGACTGTATTTGAAACGATTGACGGCATTCTGACACAGTTGGAATTGCCGTTTTATCAGAATATGCCTGAATTTGCGAGAGAACCCCCCGACATATTTATTGCCTACAATTTGCATGATACCCCTGCTTTGAGGGGTGACGGTCACGAAATTGCAACACGCTTTTTCGTGACTTTTAACATTTTCGGAAAGTCAAATGCGACTGTCAACAATGTATACACGGCTTTGAAAAGCCTGCTTGAAAACAGCGGTTTTACTCGTTCAGGCACTCTATACACCTCTGACAGCGACTTTCCCAAGTATTTTCGCATAACCGCTGATTACAATATTGATTTATGAAAGGAAGATTTTTTATGCCCGATACATCAGGAAAAACAAATATAAACGTACAGGAAGTTAAATTTATACCTATCACTGACGAAGATTCAGGCACTTATGATACTACAAATGCCGTTGACCTCACAGGCAGAGCAAGAAGTGTTACATATACTCCGACCGTCAAAAAAGCCCCTCTCTATGGTGACGGCGTAATTCAGGAAGAAGTCATTGATGCCGAAACAGGCGATTTTTCGCTTGCCCTCAACTACCTTACCGATGACGACAGAAAGGCTTTTTTCGGTGAAACGCAGTCAAACGGCTCTAATGTTGTGACGGGTGACGAACAGCCTCCGGCTGGCGTTGTTATCTTCAAAACGCTCTGTAAAAAGGACGGCAGTGTTATCAATCTTTACAAATTCTTTGCCGTCACTTTTGAGCCTGCCGAAGAAACCGTTACTCAAATCGAGGACGGCGTGACATATTCGACAGTTCAGATAAAAGGCAAATACCGCAAAAACAAGCATAATAAAGCCGTTTATGCGACAAGAAGGCACGTTGAACCGTCTGCAACAGGTGCAAGCACGATCATTGAAAGTTGGTACGCAACACCCGAATATGTAGGTCCGACAGGCTGATTATGTTAAGAGATTTAGTTAAACAGTACAATATTTTACACTTGGGCAACAGGGAATATCATATCAGATTTTCCCTGAATGCCCTTTTGTGTTTGGAGATGACTTACAAGCCGTTATCCGAAATATTAAAGACAGATTGGCATAATTGGAGCATTGAAGATATTTTACAATTATGTCATGCGTCCATGTGTGACAGGTCATGTAATAGAAAAAATGTCAATTCAAGAAATTTTCAGGCGGTAAAGCCCACTCTTGCGGAACTCGGTGCATTGATTGATGTTTCACAGGTTGAAACGCTGAAATTTGAATTGATAACGGCAATATCCGACAGTATGCCGAAATCCAACGGCAACGACAAACAAGAAGAAAATCCCCTTGCCGAATTGCAGTTGAGGGCTTTTTACTGCGACATCATGGGACGTTCCGAAAGGGAATTATTTTCAAGTACATATAAAGAGATAAACGATAGAACGGAAAATTATCTCATTGCAAAAGGCTTGAAAAAACCGCCTGCCATTATTCAAATGTTAGATGATTGAGGTGCAGAAATGTTTGCAAAGTTTTTTAGCTCTCCGTCAATGGTGAGTTGTTTTTCGGACGATTTCACGCTTGCAACGGACAAAATTATCTCCTACGAGTATACAAAAAGATGGTCTAAATCAGGCGATTTTTCGCTTACTATGCCGTTCGGCAGAGAGTTTTTAAAAGCTCTCTTTCTCAACGGCATAATTTATTTTGATACGGATTGGTTATGGATACAGAATATTTCTTATGACGGAAAGCAAATTTCTGTCACAGGAAAAGACACGAAGGCTTTTCTTGAAACAAGAGTGGTTCTGCCCGATGATACGGGTTTTGAGGGCTATTCCTCCGTTGAAGGTACAACAGCGGAATGTATCAAGAATTATCTCGATAAAAACTGCATTTCTCCCATTGATGAAAATAGGCGTTTGCCGATAATTTTCAAAGGCGGTGCAAATGGTCTTTCAAATGACCACTATATGACACGTTTTGAATACTTATCCGATGTTGTCACAAATTTGTGTGACAATGCCGATATTGGTTTTGACATTCGGGGCAGACTTGCAAGCAAAGGCTTTGAATTTATCACTCTCAAAGGTGCTGACCGCTCCTTTAATCAGTCAAAATCAAATCGTGTTATCCTGTCTGCAAAGTGGGGTAATATTCTTTCGGAGAAGTTTGAACATGGTGTTGACAACTTGCTTAATGCCGTTTACGGCACGGACAGCAACAACTATTCTCGACTTGTTCAGACTTCCGCAAACGGTCTTTCTCGCAGAGAATGTAACATTTCCGTTAGTGTGTCAACTACTGATACATGGTTTGAAAAATATGCCCTTAATGAAGTCAAAGACAATATCGAAACTCATAGCTTTGAAATTGCCGTTCCTTTCGGCGATTACGGACAGGATTATATTTTAGGTGATACTGTCACAGTCAAAGACGATTTTACGGGCGATTTGTATAGCCGAAAAATTACCGAAGTGACGAAAAATTACAGCAACGAACAGAAAAATATATCTCTTGTTCTCGGTCAGCAAAAACAAAAGCCTTTTCAAAAAATTGTAAACAATCTTTTAAACCAAACTCAAAAAAGGCGGTGAAAACTCATGGAAATTTACAGGCAGGACAAAACAGTTTATCAGGCAACAAGCTATTTTGACAGCATTGCACTTGTTGATGAAAACGGTACATCTGTCACGCTTGAAAGCGGTGATAAACTGATTTTTACCGTAAAAGCCCATCACTCCGGCGACTGTATCATAAAAAAAGTGCTGACCGCAGACGATATTTTTGAGGGTGCTTATCCTATCAACGTCACTCCCGAAGAACTCGACATTCCGCCCGGCAGATATTTTTATGACGTAAGTTTACAGTATTCAAACGGCGATATTGAAAAAATCGTTCCTTTATCGAATTTTGATGTTATGCCGTCTATGACAAAAAAAGAGGTGAGTTAATTTGGCAATTATAGGAATTATGCGTGCTACATCTCCCGAAAGTGAGGACTATGCACGCATTAACAATCGTGTGAACGAAATTGAAACCGATGTCAACAGTCTTACAGACAATGCTCTGACCGTCAACGGCGAATTTGACGACACTGCCGGCTGGTGGAAACAAATGCAAGGTGATGACAAGCGTGATGACAGTATTTTTGTACATAAACGTCAGCTTGTCGAGAATTTCCGAAATAAAGAAGTGTCGCCTGCGATAGTCACTCAAACGCTTGTTTCATACAGCCATGACGGCGGTGAGAATTTTACAAGAATGTCAAATTCATACCATGAGCTTGTTGTTTCGGGTACTGCAAATGTTGGTGAAGACAGCGTTTCCCCAAACTTCACTCCTGTCGGTGCAACGGTCTTTAATAAAGCAAAAGGTTGTGTGGGTGTCAACGGCATTATCGCAAGAGTTGATGACGTGCATTACAGCGATAGCGAACTCGGTGAACTTGGTGCAAGTAAGTCATGCGGAATGGGCAGTATTGTGTCAAGACGTGCGGACTATGCACAAGGTAGAACAGGATTGAGTTACTCCATAGGCATTGAAAGTGTTGTTTGTAACCTTGCAGAAGAGGACGGCATTGAGGGGACAGCCGGCTATTTCGGCAACCCTGATATATGGAGGTATGACACATGGACAAACTGCCTGCATTTAGTCGGCGGTTCTCGCAGACCCATTACAGCCGGTATTCTCATAAACGGCAAAAGTTCTATGGATATAAAAACGGACAGCAACGGCAAGCCCGTTTATGATGCACAAGATAAAGTGATTTATGACAACGGTATTGCACGAACTTATGACCATTATGAATATGTGCGAAACGGTATGTACAGCGGTATATATATCGGTGCAAGTGCCATGAGGATTAGGAGTGTACCTGTCCGTACCAGCAACGGGAATTTGCAGTACGATACAAACGGCAATATTCTTATGACAAGCGGAAACAGTCACTTGACAGCCGGCATAAATACTTCAAACTGGACTGAAAACGGCTCTCACGGCTTTACCATCTTGAAATCAGGTTATGCACCGAGAATTTTAACAAGTCGTGGCTCTGCACTTTTTGAAGCTCCGGGAGTGAAGTTTCTCAATCCTGACGGATATATGCCCGTTGCGATTTCGTGTGTAGATACATACACCTACAAAGACGAAAACAAACAGACACAGACCGCACACGGTACTCCTTACTTGGATTTCAAGTTAGGCTCTGCAAGTGATTTCTATGAAAACGGCATTCCGAAAGAACGCCCAACGGACACGACACGTTCACGAATTGGCTATGTTTCAACATCAAATTCAATGAATATCTCCTCTGACGGCAGTATCAATTTCTTGACTGCAAGGAACTTTTCAACAAATGCAGTCGGAAAGACCTATTCCATGACAAGCACGGATTTTTCACCGTCAGCCCCTGCCAATTTAGGCACGGCTGACAGCAAGTGGGATAATATTTATGCAAACGCTGATGTTATCACAACTTCCGACAGAAATGCCAAAACGGACATTTCCGACATTGACGAGAAAATTTTGAAAGCTTGGGGAAAAGTAAATTACAAAGTTTTCAAATTCAAGGGCGGAAATCGCAAGCATATCGGCGTAATTGCACAGGATATTGATGAGGCTTTCAAATCTGAGGGGCTAAATGCAAAAGATTACGGCTTGTTTTGTGAGGATGTTGACGAAAGCGGCAATACAATTCTTGGTGTGAGATACTCTGAGTGTCTGGCACTTGAATGTGCATATCTGAGAAACAGACTGGGGGCTTGAATATGATAAATATACTGAAAATGTACTTTGCAGATGACAACTATCCCGACATTGGCAGTATCGAGTTTGACCGCTACGGCGAAAACCTGCATTTGGCAGGCATTGATGTTGACAAACTCAATGACATTCTCACTCGTGAAACGTGTATCGGAACATATAATGCGGATAAGTTTTATTTTCAATCGGGCGATATTGCGATAGTTGACGATACACAGAGATTTTTTGTGTACAATTCATATCTTGATACATGGACGGAGTGGAACACATGAGAAATGATTTTTTTAAATACATACTTTTAAGAGCGTCATCAACCGATACAGCCGAACTTGAAAGCGAAACTCTGCCGTATCTGTTTAAAAGCAACGGTCACAGGCTGAGAAATTACAGAGTTTACGGCAATACGGGCGGTGTAGGTGATTTGGACACCGAAACAGAAAAATATATCATTCCTGTTGTAATGCAAAACAAAAACGTTTTACAAAACACGTCACCCTCACGAACTTTTGGAAATCTGACTGCTGTTGTGCAGGAAGACGGAACCGTTGTTTTAAACGGCACACCCTCAATAACTGCGTTTATGGATATTAGTACCAGCATATACGTCGAAAGTGGAATGATATTCAATGGCTGTCCAACGGGAGGCAGTGCAAGCACATATTGTCTGCGTGTGACAAAATTATCAAATGACAGCTACGCAAATCAGACAGGGAACGACCTTGTTTTTTCGAGCAGTGAAAACTATAAAATCAGCATTCGTATTAATGCGGGCTATACTTGCGATAACCTTGTGTTTAAGCCGATGATACGCTATCCTAACACAGACGGCATTTTTGTAGCTTATGAAGAGCCTGCTATAAAAAATATTTCTCTTGACAGTCCGCTTGATGACGGTGATTACATTGATTTCCGTGAACAGAAACGCTTTAACAGTGACAATACAAGCGAAATTGTTTTAATGCCGGCTCTCCAAAGCGTTGACGGTACAAATATTATTGCTGTCGAAACGTCTGTACAGCCCGAAAAAGTGTATGTGCAGGGAAATGTTGAACAAATCGTAACAGCTTCATTACAGACTCTTAATACAAATCTGCAAAATCTACAAACGGACTGGCAGATTGAAAATGAAAATTCACTTGATGTCATGCCGGAAAAACCTGTTTTGAATTTGAATGAAGTCGGAGGTGGCGAAAGTGCAGAATAAAGAATTGCAAATATTCATTTCAGCAGTTTTTGCGGGACTTTTGTATTACTTGGGAATAGTGTCGATTCCCATTATCATGCTGATTTTTGCAATGATTGTTGATTATGCTACGGGCATGATGGCGGCTTGGACTAATTCGGAATTATCGAGCAAAAGAGGAGTAAAAGGCATTGTGAAAAAAGTTGGCTATTTCGCACTTGTTGTTGCGGCAATGATAATTGACTGGCTTATCTCGCAAGGTTTACAGCAGATAAATGTTGACTTCCATTACAGCGTATTTTTCGCTGTGTTGGTAGCGGTCTGGCTTATCATCAATGAGTTGATTTCAACGCTTGAAAACCTTTCAAGAATGGGCGTGCCGATACCAAACTTTTTGAAGAAAATCATAAACCGACTGAAAACAACGGTTGATGAAAGTGAGGGAAAATCAAAATGACGGATAAAGAAAAATTCTTGTCAAAAGCAAGAGAATATATTGGTAAAAACGGCAATTACGTGTGCAATACAAAACTTCATCTCGGCTACATAACACACTGGTGTGCATATTCGGTCAGTGCCATTATGCAGGACTGCGGATTTATCGGCAAGTACATAAAGTGTGTTGAGGGCGGTGCAGGCACTGTTCCACGTTATTCCGTGCCGGCAAAACTCGGAGAGTGGTTCAAAAAAGGTGCTAAAACACCGCAGGCAGGCGACCTTTTCTTTTTGCGTTATGCCAATTATCACAAAGAAGACAAGTATTTCTGTGACCATATCGGCATTGTCGAAGCTGTCAACGGCACTAAACTCACGACGCTTGAAGGAAATGTTGACGGCAGTAACAACGGCATCTGGGAGCAGACTTCCACTTTCAAGCGTAAAACACGTTATCTGAGTGAGTATTCTGTTTATGCTTTTTATAGACCGTTCTGGAAAGCCGAAACCAAAACAACAACTACCTCTGCCAAAAAAGACGTTGAAATATATCAGTTGAACTCCTCAAAAGAAGTTGACTATTTCGTAAAAGTCACTGCAAGCGACGGTTTGAATATCCGTCAAGGTGCTGGAACGAACTATAATCCACCTCTCGGAATTATACCATACAACACAGTTGTTAAAGTCACTCGCTGGACTTCGGGCGGTGCTTACAAATGGGGACTTGTCGAATATAACAGCATAAAAGGCTGGATTGCACTTGACTATACGGAGAAAATCAATCTTGACAAACTTGCAAAAGACGTTATACAAGGCAAGTACGGCAACGGTGAAACGAGAAAGAAAAATCTCGGCATTCTCTATGATGACGTGCAGGCAAAAGTAAATGAGATTTATAAGCATTTGAAATGAGAAATGAGGAGTGGGGAATGAAAATTTCCTCACTCTTTTTTTGAAATGAGGTGATTTTTTTGGCTGAAACAAAATCTCTTGTCACTCGCATGACAACCGATACGTCGGGCTTTAAAAAAGGTATGGACGAGGTTGTAGAGAAACTCAATCAATACAACAAGGCTCTCGTTGATAACCAGTATAAACAGAGAGAATGCAACAAGGTAATCAACGATGCCAAAAAGAGAATCAAGGAACTTAACGAAACTCAAAAAGAAAAAGGCAAAATTGATGAAAACGAGGAAAAGGAACTTAAAAAGCTGACTGAAACCATTGAAGAAGAGAAAGTTAAACTTTCTCAACTCCGTACAGAACAGGCAAGTTTAAGAAATGTCATTTCGGAAACTACCCGTTCACTTACCGATAACAATGAAAAATGGACGGTTCTCAAAGGTACGCTTGCCAACCTTGCAAGCGATACCCTGAAAAAGCTTGGTTCGGAACTTGTGAATATTGCCCGTGACGTTGTGCAGACAGGTGAACAGTTCTCCGCCTCCATGTCGGAAGTCGGGGCAATTTCGGGGGCTACCGCTGATGAATTGGCAGAACTTGAACAGGCGGCTCGTCTTTACGGTGCAACTACCAAATTTTCAGCGACAGAAGCAGCTGACGCTCTTAAATACATGGCATTAGCCGGTTGGGACAGTCAACAGGCTATTGCAGGCTTGCCGGCAATTCTTGACCTTGCCGCTGCTTCCGGCATGGATTTAGGTCGGGCAAGCGACATAGTAACCGACTATATCACGGCATTCGGCTTGGAAGTGGAAGATGCAAGCCGTTTTGTCGATATAATGTCGTATGCTATGTCACACAGCAACACTACAACAGAGATGTTAGGAGAAGCCTATAAAAATTGTGCCGCAACGGCAAAATCAATGGGCTTTTCGGTTGAAGAAACGACATCTGCATTGATGACAATGGCAAATGCAGGTGTCAAGGGTGGTGAGGCAGGCACTACCCTCAATACGCTTATGACACGTCTTGCCACCAATACAAAGGGTTGTGCAGACGAGCTTGCAAAATACGGCGTTCAGATATATGACGAACAGGGAAAAATGCACAGCCTTTCGGAAATAATGAACGGCTTGATTTCGGCATTTGAAACCCTCACGCAAAAGGAACAGGCTAATCTTTCAAAAATGATTGCCGGCACAAATCAGTATGCCGGCTTTCAAACTCTCATGCAGGGAATGTCCGAAAAGGTCAAAGAGGCAGGTATGTCTTTTGAAGATTATACAGCGGCACTTGAACAGTGTGAGGGAACTTCCAACGACATGGCAAAAACCATGTCAAATAACTTAACGGGTGACTTGAAAACTTTGCAATCTGCTCTTGATGAGTTGAAATTGAAACTCTTTGACAGTGCGGAAACACCGCTCCGAAATATTGTTCAGGCTATCACCGAAAAGGGTGTTCCTGCCATTGAAACACTTATAAATCACTTGAATATTATTATTCCCGTTGTTGTGTCGGCAGCGACAGCTATGGCGGCATATAAAGCCACTCTTGCCATTACATCAATCATAAACGGTGTAAGACAAGGATTGGCAAAATTGACAGCTACGAAAGTTGCGGATACAACTGCAACGATTGCTGAAACCAATGCTACGGTTGCCGAAACGACTGCAACACAAGGGGCGACAGTTGCACAAAATGGGTTTAATGCTGCTTTATCGGCAAATCCGATAGGTTTGGTAATAGGCTTATTGGGCGGTTTGATTTCCTTACTTGTAACATTTTCATTGACCACTCAAAAAGCAACAAAAGCAAGTGACGATTTGAATAACTCTTTAAATTCTTTAAATTCCGCAAAAGAATCGGCTGAAAATAGAATAGGAACAGCTCAGGGTGAAGCAGAAATTATCAATGTTCTTGGAAAAAGATATGATGAATTGCGTACAAAAGTTGATAAGACAAAAGAAGATTATCAAGAGCTATCAATGATTTCTGCTCAGCTTGCAGAAAGACTTGGAATATCAACAGAAGAAATTCGTACCCAGACAGGCGAGTATAAAGACCTTTCAAAAGAGATTGAAAATGCCACTCAACAAATGGTTGATCAAGCGAAAGTGAAAGCTCTCGGGGATTTGATTACAGAAGCAACACAAGCAAGATATAAAGCTCGGGAAGCATATGACAAACAGCTTAAAAAGCTTGTTGATGAGGGTATCTATTATTATGATAAAAACGGCAAAGCAATTTTGGATAGTTCTAAATTGACAACAAAAGAGCTGCAAAATGAAGCCGTTGAACTTGCTAAACTTTCCGAAATATACCATGAAGCAGATGGAATTGTTGAAAATTATTCTGCGGAGCTTGAAGAATTAAATAAGCAAATTGCTGAAAAAACTGCTAAAACAGAAGATGATGGAAAAAAAGTTGACGAAACATCTTCAAAAATCGAAGCCACCGTAAAAAAGACCGAAACGCTTTCCGAAAAGTATGAACGTCTGAACGGTCTGCTTGAAGAAAATGAACAGGCTATAAAAGATGTGAATGACGAGATAGAACAGGCTATGGACAGCGGTGACACGGCTCATATCGAGGAACTTCAAAGCAAACTGAAAGACCTCAATTCCGAAAATACAACTCTGAAAAATCGCATAAAAGCCGTTAAAGATGAAATCGAAAAAGATGCCAATGCCATTGCAGATGCCATAGAGAATGTGGAAAGCTCTATGCAAATGCTCCAAAAGGCTGAAAAGGAAGTTGCCGACAACGGTAAACTTTCCCTTAATACTCTCAATTCCATTCAAAAGAAATATCCGGAACTTATCGGACTTGTAAACGATTATGTCAGCGGTGTAAAGACGGAGAAAGATGTTATCGTAGGCTTGAAAGAGGTCTATGAAAAAGACGCTGACAATTATAATCAGGCTCTTGCATTCAAAAAACTCAAACAGGACAGTTATAACGGTGAATTTGCGTCAGCAAGTGCAGAGCTTGTCAACAAGTACAAAGACCATTACGGCATTGATTTGAAGAATTTTATCAGCGTCAACGAGGCGAAAAAGGCTGCACTTGATGAACTCAAAGCAAAAGCTGAACAGGTTCAGCAGGAATTTGACAATTTCTGGGCGGATAATAATTTTTCTGTTATTCATAACGGAAGAACTAATGAAGATGAATATTTCATTATCGACAGCATTAACAAAACTTCACGCAGGGCAACCAATAAAGAAATTGCCCGTTATAAAGAAATCCTTGCCAAAAGAGATAAAGCGTTTGATGATTATTATGATTTTGACGAAAGTGCTTTCCAGAAAAAGCTTGAAGAAGATTTAAAAAAATATTACAATCCCGTGAGTGCCGACAGCCTTTTGAATATGTCAAACTCAAACAGCGGTTCGGGAAAGAATGACGGAGATAAAAAGGACATTTTCACAAAAAGCGGATATGGCGTGACTGCCACAGGAGATACTTATGCCAAAGCCTATATGACATGGGTTGATCGCCTGAAATCTCTCGGAAAAATCACCGAACAAGGCGAAATTTACTATCTTGAAAAGTTAAAGGAACGTACCGACAATACCGCCGAAGAAATTTATCAGATTGATTTGAAACTCTACAATGCCCGAAAGAAACTTGCTGATGACAGTGCAAAAAACCTTGCCGACATTGAAAAGAAACGTCAAGATGAACTGCAAGAAAAGCTGAATTTGGCAAAATCAGCTTATGACAGGCTTGTCAATGGCAGAATTGAAAGTCTGCAAAAAGAGGCACAAACCGCAAAAGATACTGCTAATGCGGAAATTGCCGCTCTTGATAAAGTCCTTGCAAAACGTAAGCAAGCCCGTGCCGATGAAGACCGTCAAAAGAAAATCGACTATATCAATGCACAGCTCCGTTACAAGCAGTTGGACGAATTTTCAAGGCGAGAACTTCAGCGGCAAAAACAAGATTTATTGAACGAACAATCGGACATCAATTATGAAAACATGATTGCAAACAAAAAGGCAGGTATCAACAGTCGTGTTGACCTTGCACAGAATAAGTCACAGCAGGCTATCGAGAGTTTGAAAGCGGCACAAAATCAATTTGCAAATCATATTGCCTACTTGTCGGGCAATCAATCCTACGATCAGAGAGTTGCAAACAACACGACAAATCAAAATGTACAGATAATTCAAAACGGCTTGAATGGTGACCAAGTTGCCGCAAAAGTTCTGAAAGCATTGGGGGTGTCTTAAATGCGTGGAGATAAAATAGTTATCTATGAAAATTGTCTGCATCAAAGGGCAGTTTTTGACCAGAAATATTTGTTTTGCGAGAGCATTGACATGACCGGCACGGCAGGCGTGCATTTCACAGAACAACCGGCACTTGCTGACGGTCAGGCGATAGTATTTTCAAAACTATCCGCAAAAACAATCCCATGCTCTTTCGCTTTCAAGAACACCAAAGACGACAGCTTTACAAAAACCATGCTTGAAAATATATTCAATCCAAAAATCAGCGGTACTCTGACGGTGATTACAAAAAATCATACTTACAAATTGGATGTACGTCCGCAAAATCAGCCGTCTTTCAAGCGTGACACGGTGAAATTTGTATATCGTTTTGATGTAGATTTTGTTTCGGAAAGTTCTCTCTGGAAGATGGACAGCGAGATAACTGTACCGCTGACCGCTGCCGAAACAACACTTTTATCCGAAAATCCGTATGATTTACCTATGAGAGTATTATTTCCGACAAGTACAACTTCAACGCTTTTCAACGTCAATGGCAAGGGATTCATTTTAAAGCTTCATACAATGCCGTTGACTGTCGATACTCAAACTTTCAAAATAACAGACAATCAGGGGACAAATCAAAATCGGTACATAGATGCAACTGCACAACTTGATGAAGTGTACTTCCGTTTCGGTGAAAACAAGATTATTTGTTCACCATTTGCAGATGTGCAGATATTTTACTATCAGCTTTCAAACGGGGAAATGTAAAAGGCAAAACCGCCCGTAAGGGCATATCCTTGCAGGCGGTTTTTTACTTATATCTTGTTGGGTTGAAAGAATTTGTACCGTCATGTTGTCAGTAAAGCCTATGGCAAAAATTTCGGATATACCGTTACAACAAATTCCGTTTCATGTCCGTGTCCGTGCGTGTCCTTTTCATAGTCGATACGTTCAACAATGCTTTTCAGCATATCATTTTTTTCTTTGGCACTCGAAAGCGTATCATATACAGCCAATACTCTCTGTACTCTCGGTATAAATACTTGATAGATATTGTTTCTTCTTTCAACAGCGGTTATCTTGTCAAGGCAGACTGCTTTTTTTGTCTTTAATTCCGAAAGCTGTGTTTTCAATGTCTGACTTCTCTGTTTGAAAGTGTCTGCATCATAAATGCCTGTTTCAAAAGCTTCATAAGCCTTTTGAAGCTGTGCATTTACCTTTGCTTCATTCTTTGAAATGACTTCCAATTCCGCTTGACAGGCTGTGCCGTCAACGGCTTCTTCGTCATTCGGGAATATATCCCCTACACTCCATTTGCGGATATATTCGATTACCGACTTTTCCACCAAATGCATATATGATGCATGGTTGTTACAAGTAGGCTCAGCACATATCAATAAATCGGGGGTTGTAGGATTTGGTCGCCTCTGCATTTTACGTCCGCATTTCTTGCATACAACAAGACTTGCAAGCGGATTTTGCGGTACTTTATCGGCTCTCACGGGACGGCTTTTATTTTTCTGCATGATACTTTGTGCTTTTTCAAAAACATCTTCCGAAATAATCCCTTCATGCAGTCCGTCATAAAGCAAAAAATCATTGCTTCGAGGGCGTTCCTTTATCACCCGACCGTCTGACATTTTTTTCTTTTCGGGTCGCCAATTCCACCGTATTTTCCCGATATATACGGGATTTATCAGTATATCTCTGATACTTGACGATGTCCATACATCACTTTTTAACGGCTTGACGGACATTTTATTCAGCTCTCTTGCAATCAGCGATACACCGATACGTTCCTTTGCACCGCCCGAAAACATCACTTTCCCCTCTGTGTACCATTCAAATATATTTCTGACAATTTCAGCCTGTTCGGGTATCGGCACAAGCGTATATCCCTTTTCACCGTCAATTTTCACTCTTTGATAGCCGTAAGGTGCTTTACTGCAAACATATTTGCCCTCTTTACAGCTTGCCACTCTGCCACGCTGTAAACGTCTGTTAATCGTCTTGTATTCCCGTCTGCTCATGTATAACCCAAATTCAAAGTATTCTTCATCAAATTCATTTGACGGGTCATAGGTCTTTGTCGGAGTAATAATCTTTGTATCGGAAAATAAAAACGTCTGTGCAATAATGCCTTGGTCAATGGTGTTGCCGCGAGCAAGACGGTCTATATCCATGACGATGACACCGTCAAACATCTTTTCACCGACTTCCGACAAAAGCCGCTGCATTTGAGGTCTTGCGGCAATACTCTCACCGCTGACGACTTCCCTGTAAATTGCAGACACTTCAAGATGATTGTTCTTTGCAAACTCCGTCAAAGCCTTTTCATGCCTTGCAAGCGTTTCCCCCTCTCCCCTTTGCTCCGCTTCATTGTCCTTTCGGGACTTCCTCAAATAAATACAATAACTCAATAAAAATCTCTCCTTGTATAAATATATTCCTGTCGGTGTCAAAATCGGCAGGGCTTTTTTCTTTCAAAATATGCCCCATTTTCGACGGTTTTTGTCGAGGGGTATAATTATACTCCTACGCTGTTTGAGTGCCGCTGTGAGCGTTCTACGGGCTTGTAGGAGCGTGTTACAGCCCCCATTACTCTTTGTCGGAGTAATGGGGGTTTTTATATTTCGCCGTTAGCTACCATTTTGTCATATTCTTCCCAGTCTGTATTCAAGTCATAGAAAAATTCATTTGCCAACAGGTCCAGTTCCGCACCGCAGTTCGGACATATGATAATAGCATTGCCGTTTATACATTGGCTTTCATCAAAGTCCACTACCCCTTCCTTGCCACATACGTTACACTCCATATTCAGCATTCTTTGTCACTCCTCACTTATCATATCATAGAATACGCTTTCGGGTATAATTTCAATGTCCTGCCCGTTTATTGAATATATTTTTGAAATTCCCATAGCTGTTGCGGGTTTTCTGTAAACACTCTTTCATAAATTAGAGTATGCTTCTGAAAAACCTAATAAATCCACCTCAAAATCATAATAGGTAGTCGGTCGGTCGTTATCGACAATATGAAATTTCATTTTATTGTCTATGTTGGTAGGAGATACATTTTTAAATTGAAACAAAAGAGAATTATCTGACATGAATATTCTATCGCCGGATGATGACCGCATATATCCTTCAAAAGTTTTTTTATCTCCGCTGGGGGTTTTAACACTTACTGTATATTTTCTTCTGCTGCTATAAGAGTTTTGAACAACATTATCTCCATATTCATATAATTTTATCGCAATACCTGAATTTGTATCAACTAAAATTGATACTTTAAGAAGTGAATCGGTTGTTGCAGTATTGGAAAAAGTACCTATTCCTACATAATTTATATATTTATCATCTGTTTCGTCACCAAATTCGTCTACATAATGTTTCAATTTCCAGTTGTTTTCTTGTTTAGCTTTTTTACATTCTTCATATATTTTTGAAAGTTCGCTGTAAGCCGTACTATCTTTTGCAAACTTATCTCCGAGATTTTCAAAGGCATTTATAACATAATCATATTCGCCTTGTATTTGTTTAACAGTCCATTCTGCTGCTAATTCTCCAAATTCCTCTGATAATCTATCGTTGGTTGAGGTGTCTGTGAGAGCAGACATAGAAGATGTAGTAGTTTGACTTCCAGAGCATCCTGATACTTCTATGCACAAAGTTGCCACCATACATATACATATTATTTTTTTCATAGTAACTGTTTCCTTTCATTTTTTATTTTTCAAGTCATTCAGATACAGTACCGCTTCGGCACGTTTCACAAGAGGCAGACCTTTCACCAAGTCCACAAGTTCATCTGTATCATCAGGCGGTACTTTGCCGTTTACAGTCAAGGGGGAATTATCACCATTGTTGCCGTTTACAATATTGCCCGAATTGGAATTCTGATATACTCCATTAGGTTCGTTGGTTCTGCCCAAAAGGTAGTCTACCGAACAATTCAAATAGTCGGCTATCAAATGGAATGTTTCAACGCTTTTTATATCTCCACGACGAATATTAGACAAGGTGTTTACGCCCAAGCCTAAATCTGTTGACATTTGTTTTCCCGTTACATTTTTCTCTAAAAGCAATTTTTTTATTAAATCCGCTGTAAATTGTGCATTGTACATAAAATCACCTCTTAAATTTCGTAACATATTTGATATTGAAATTTGCGGAATACCGTTGTAATTTGCGGAATACCGTGTTATAATACAATCAGTCATTGACTGAGCGATGACGGGCAAAGGTATGTATCAATCCCCGATGGGAAAGGTAAGTATATGGCAAAAACCATGTCTAACAATCTGACAGGTGAGTATCAATTCCCGATAGGGAAGGTATGACGATGCGGAAACGCCTCTATGGAATCTTGTGTATCAATCTCCAAAGGATAAGGTATAAAGGTACTGTAACGATAAGTGCATAAATCTTATGGTACTGCCCCGAGCCGGCAATGATGTATTTGTCTTGTGAAAAGTATTGTGCGGTTAGTCCTCTTTATATAATCGTACAATATTTTTTACAAATTGTCAATGACTAACTGTAATATTTTATGAATGGAGTGGTAAAAACGAAAAATTTTGCAGACAATTTGAGAACGGCAAGGCTGAAAAAAGACTTTTCACAAGCCGAACTTGCAGAGCTTGTCGGAGTACAGCAGTCGGCAATATCTCACTTTGAACTCGGTGACAGAATACCCGGTGTTGCTACTGCATCGGCGATTGCCGATAAACTTGACCTGACACTTGACGAGCTTTTTCATGGGGATTTTTCAGCGACAGCGGAAACCATTGACGAACAGACAGCGGAAAGGACAGATGAAGAATGAAAGAGATTGTACCTAAAGACAGCTATGGTATATTTGCCGACAATAATGATACTGCAAGAGTGGACAGCAGATTTGTTGCACAATTCTTTTGCAAGGAACATAAAAACGTCTTGCGTGATATTGAAAATCTTGACTGTTCGGCAGAGTTTCGACAGCTCAATTTTGAGCAGTCCCATTACAAAAATGCACAAGGTAAAAGACAACCTTGTTACGCAATGACCAAAGACGGCTTTACATTTCTTGTCATGGGTTATCGTGGAAAGAAAGCCGCAAAGTTCAAGGAAATGTATATCAGGCGTTTCAATGAGATGGAGCAGTACATCAAAACACTTGTATCGGCAAGAAATGAGTTTCCGTTGCTGACCGAAAATATCAAGCTCCTGCATGAAAACCCCAAGCCGTACCATTTCAGCAACGAGTGTGACATGATAAACAGGCTTGTTATAGGAATGTCGGCAAAGCAGTTCAGACAGGAACACGGCATTGAGAAAAGCGGAAGTATCCGTCCATATCTGACAGCGGAACAAATAAAACTGTTAGATACACTGCAAAAAGCTGATGTAGGCTTGTTGATTTCTGTGCCGGACTTTGAACAGAGAAAGCAGTATCTTCAAGACTATCTTGCAAGATTAAAAACAGCGTGAGGTGAGGAAATGGAACCGAAAGTGACTTGGAAAAAAATGTTTTGTACGCAAGTAAAAATGTTCGTTAAATCAGCAATGAAAACATACGGCTGTTCAGAGGAAGAAGCATATAGTGTATTGCACACAGTGCTTTGTTCGTGGGAAACACACAAACTTGCTAAGAAACTTCTTGAAAAAAGATGATGGACAATAAGAGATACCGTATATGCCGTAAGTGCAAAGAGGTTTGGAACGTATCATGCAAAATCAAAGGCGATAAGCAATATACTTGTCCGAAATGCGAATACGGCAATAAGTGGGTAAAAAGATTTTGCATGAGGTGCTACTACGGCAAAGAAATTACATAAACATTGACAGGAGGTGGCAGTATGTCAGATAAATTCAGTCCCGAACAGCTTGCCGAATACCAAAGAATTATGGAAAAAGTCGCATATATTCAAGAGCATGACAAAGAGCCTAATGTGGAACTCCTTACCGACGAGGAAAGCCATGCACTTAACAATTACATCAACGGCGGTCTGCCTGCACCCGTGGGCGACCTGCTCATAAAAAAGGACTTCCCGAAAATTTATGTCAATTTCAGCAGGCTTCTTGCTTTGGGCAGTAAAGAGTATGAATGTGCAAAAAAAGAACTTGAAAAAATTGCATGGCAGGCACAATTCAAGGAATTTCTCAAAGAAAACGGCATAGAAAGCCCTGCATAAATGAAAGGAGCGTTTAAAAATGAGTGAAAGCGAAGTTGTAAAAATGGCAGTCGTGCTTGTGCCTACTTTATGGATAGCAGTTGTACTTTTGGCAGGCGGGATTGCCGAAGCGGTCAAGAACTACAGGAACAGGGATTTGTTCAAAGACGAGGAAGCACAGGCGATTTTGAAAAAGGTGAAATCGGAATGATAATGACGAATACAAAACAGTGCCGGACGTGCATATATGGCGAGAAATGGAGCGGTGTCTATACTTGCGGAAGGGCGTTTGAAAAAGACGGCACTATCAATCAAGGCAGAATACCCACACGCACGGAAAATAAATGTTTTGGCTACATCAAGAAAGGAACGAGAAAAATGAATGCGATTATCGTTGACAAAGATAAAAAAGAAGAAGTAAAGGCAGTTGAAAAAACTGTTGAAAAACCCGTTGAGAGCGTTGAAAAGTCCGATGACAAGCCGAAAAAGCACTCTTGGACAGTCGGTGATACAGAAACTTTGATACACTTTTACAACAAAGGTGCGGAAATCAAGGCACTTGCAGAGATGTTTGAAGTGACTGAAACGGCTATAAAAATCAAGTTGCAGAAATTGAAAAGGTCTGAACAATGGAAAGGACATTTCACCGACAGCGGAACTACTTCCAAAACGGAAACACTTCCCGAGCCTGAAACGGTTACACTTGAAGTCAAGGAAATCTCGCCTGTTGCGGCACACATCAAAGACTTGAAAGCCTACTTTGCTGATTTTGTGATAGAGAGATGCAAGCGTGAAGTTGTACCCGATGCAGTTGAATTTGTCGGTGCATACATCAAATATCTTGAAGAAAAGGTGAACGAGTAATGCGACAGCTTACCAAAGCGGAACAATGCCGTGCTATGATGTATAAGCGGTCTATGGTGTCAAAGCTGAATTATACAGACATACGTGAATCGCTTGATGAGATGATGGAAATGTGTTCCGATGTACAATATGCAGAACAAGATGATGATACCCTCATCAATGCCTTTGACGGAAACGAAGATGAAGCACACGAATTTATACTTCAATTTTCCGATTTGGAATATGACATTGAAAATATGGCTAATCAGTTTGACGAAATGTTCGGATACAGCGATGATCCGGAAAGAGATTTCAACGATGTAACGGTGGCACTTATCGGAAAGAATTTTCGCCTTTGGGGTTTTGACGAATACAGAGAAGATTATTTTGAACTCAGTGACGATTATTTTGAAGAACTCGCAACGGGAGAAGCACAAAAAAGGGTAATGCGTAAAACAAAAAAAGAAATGCTTGAAAGTATCGGTCTGACAATGGCATTTCTTCTGAAATTTTCCGATGTGGAATACAGATACAGGACAATGGAAACCACATTAAACATCTTCCGTGACGAGAATATCAGAATGTTGAAGACCGTCAAAGAAATTGACGAAAAATACAAAGACTTGTTTGATGAACACGGCAGGTTTGATAAATACAGGTATAAACAGATAAGAGAGTTTGAAAAACTGGTGAGCGAACTCCCCGACAAGTATTGGGTAGAATAGGAGAAACGACATGGACAATACAAAAGAAAAATCCGCTGTCGGCACTGTCATACCGGCAACGGAAATGAAAAACGATCCTACCGAAAGTATAACCGATAATTCCGAAAAAATCAAGTCTGAAATTATCAGATCAGCATATCAGCATGACGGAGCAGTAGGTTTCAGAACAATTACCGATAACAGTGCAGTAATTGAATATCGTGACGGTGAAAGTGAATGGCGTGTTTTCGACAGTTCGGACACTGTTTCATTTGTTTACGATATTATAAAGAAATTGATGTGGAGGTAGAAATATGTCAGTAAAAATAAATGCTCTCGAATTGGAAAACGTCAAGCGTATCAAGGCAGTCAAAATAGAACCTGCAAAGAACGGTCTGACGGTGATTGGCGGCAGGAACAATCAGGGTAAGACCTCTGTACTTGACAGTATCGCATGGGCATTGGGCGGCAACAAATACAAGCCGTCCAATCCCGAGCGTACAGGCTCTGTAATACCGCCACATTTGAAAGTGACGTTGGACAATGGCATTATCGTTGAAAGAAGCGGCAAAAACGGTTCTCTTAAAGTCACCGATCCGAATGGCAGCAAGTCAGGACAGCAGTTACTTGACAGTTTTATAGAACAGCTTGCCCTTGATTTGCCGAAATTCATGGCGATGTCCTCAAAGGAAAAGGCGAATGTCCTGTTAAAAATTATCGGTATTGGTGACAAGTTGTATGAACTGGAAACGGCTGAACAGAAATTTTACAATCAGCGTGTAACGATCGGCAGGATAGCAGACCAGAAACAAAAGTATGCCAATGAACTTCCCATGTACAACAATGTTCCGAATGAACCTGTTTCGGCAAGCGAGCTTATCAGACAGCAGCAAGACATACTTCAGAAGAATGCCGAAAATCAAATGAAACGCAATAACGTGGCAAAATTAGAGGACACCGCTACTGACTTGCAGAATCAAATAACCGCATTGAACAGACAGCTTACAAAAACACTTGCAGACCTTGAAACTGCAAGAAAAGGTACAGCATTCCTAAAAGATGAAAGCACTGCCGAATTGGAAGAAAATATCCGCAATGTCGATGAACTCAACAGAAAGATAAGGGCAAATCTCGAAAGAGAAAAAGCGGAGCTTGATGCGGAATCGTATTTGAAACAGTATGATGAACTGACAGAGAAAATCGAAAGTGTCAGACAGCAAAAAAGTGACCTGCTCAATGGTGCGGATATGCCGCTGAAAGAATTGTCCGTGCAAAACGGTGAACTTACATATAATGGTTATCAATGGGACAGCATGAGCGGTTCGGAACAGCTTAAAACAGCAACAGCGATTGTCCGTAAACTCAATCCGAAATGCGGTTTTGTTCTTCTTGATAAATTAGAACAGATGGACACCGATACTTTGAACGAGTTTGGGGAATGGCTTGAATCGGAAGGTTTACAGGCTATTGCTACGAGAGTTTCAACCGGAAACGAATGTTCTGTAATAATTGAGGACGGCTATGTAAAAGAAGAAAGCATAAAACCAACAGAAACAAAGAAATGGAAGGCAGGAGAATTTTAATGAATATAACGAAAGGTAAAATCAAGTCTGCTTTGAAAGTTGTCGTTTACGGACAGGAGGGTGTGGGAAAATCCACATTTGCGTCAAAATTCCCGAATCCCGTATTCATTGACACCGAGGGCAGTACAAAACAGCTTGACGTTGCGAGATTTGACGCACCGACTTCATGGGAAATGCTTATGCAGCAAGTCGATTATATCAAGAAAAACAACACAGGCTTTCAGACACTTGTTATTGACACTGCTGACTGGGCGGAAAAGCTCTGTATCAAAAAAGTTTGCAGTAAGGCTCAGAAAGACGGTATTGAAGATTTCGGCTGGGGCAAAGGTTATGTTTATGTGCAGGAGGAGTTCGGAAAACTTCTCAACAGTCTTGAGGAAGTCGTGCAGAGAGGTATCAATGTTGTCATAACGGCTCATGCGAAGATGAATAAAGTCGAACAGCCCGATGAAATGGGAGCTTATGACAGGTGGGAATTGAAATTGACAAAGCAGTGTTCCCCTATGCTCAAAGAATGGGCTGATATGCTTTTGTTTGCGAATTACAAAACGCTTGTTGTAAAGACTGATGACAAGAAATACAAGGGACAGGGCGGTCAACAGAGAATTGTTTATACAACGCACACTGCCTCATGGGACGCTAAAAACCGTTTTGATTTGCCCGAAGTCATTCCGCTGGACTATGCACAGATAAAGCACATCATTGAACATACCGTCAGCGAACCGCCTAAACAGGAAATACCCGTTGCACCGCCTGAACCTAAAAAAGAAAAGCCCGTTTCAAACGATAAGCCCAAAGAGGAAAACAAAACTCCGCTTGAAGATTTGATAGATGATTTCAAGAAAAGTGACATTCCCGTCAAAGAGATAAGTACATTGCCCGAATATGTTCCAAAAGCTCTCGCTGATTTAATGAATGCTAACGGAGTATCTGTTGAGGATATTGAAAGAATTGTCGCATCAAGGGGATATTTTCCGCCCGATACTCCTATGAAAAACTATCCGCCCGATTTCATCGAGGGTTGTTTAATAGGTGCTTGGGAACAGTTATACAAATATGCAACCGACAACGGATTATTGGATTTACCGTTTTAATTTTTAAGGAGGATTTTAATTATGTCAGATTTTGAAAGAGAATTGAATTGGGATGACGAAATATCCCAGGAAAGCGAATTCACGACACTTCCCGCAGGCGACTATGATTTTGAGGTCATTAAATTTGAGCGTTCAAGGAGTAAAGGCAGTGACAGTGTACCGCCGTCAAATATGGCTGTACTTGACATCAAAATCTCCAACGGCAAAGAAAGTACAAATGTCAAGGAATACCTTGTACTTCATTCAAAAATGGAATGGAAACTGTCAGCTTTCTTCCGTGCAATAGGTCAGAAAAAGCCCGGTGAACCTGTCCGTATGAACTGGAATGCTGTTCCGGGTGCTAAGGGCAGATGTAAAGTTATCGTAAGCGAATACACAAACGACAAGGGCGAAAAACGCACCAACAACAAGATAGAAAAATTCTATGATTATATAGCACCGGCTGCATCAACTCACGGTTGGAAAGCAGGGGCGTTTTAAATGAAATTAAGACCTTATCAGGAAGAAACCAAAAACGCTGTCTTTGCTCAATGGAATGACGGCAACAGAAGAACTCTTGCGGTTCTCCCGACAGGCTGCGGAAAAACTATCGTATTTGCAAAAATTACAGAGGAATGTGTCCGACAGGGAAAGCGTGTGCTTATCCTTGCACACCGTGGAGAACTGCTTGAACAGGCAGCCGACAAGCTCTATAAATCAACAGGCTTGAAAAGCTCACTTGAAAAAGCCGAAAGCAGTTGTCTTGGTTCATGGTATCGTGTGACAGTCGGAAGTGTGCAGACACTCATGCGTGAAAAACGTCTTGCACTCTTTCACGAAAACTATTTCAACACGATTATCATTGATGAAGCTCATCACTGCATTTCAGACAGCTATCAGAAAATTCTTAATCACTTTAACAATGCCGATGTTCTGGGCGTTACCGCAACGCCCGACAGAGGCGATATGAAAAATCTCGGTACATACTTTGACAGTCTTGCTTATGAATATACACTTCCGAGGGCTATCAAAGAGGGCTATCTCTCCCCGATAAAAGCCGTAACAATCCCCTTAAAACTCGATTTATCGGGTGTCAGCACTCAGTCGGGAGATTTCAAGGCGAGCGACATTGATACTGCACTTGATCCGTATCTGTACAGCATAGCAGATGAAATGAAGAATTACTGCAAGGACAGAAAAACAGTTGTATTTCTTCCTTTGGTAAAGACTTCACAGAAATTTAGGGATATTCTGAACGAAAACAGATTCAATGCTGCAGAGGTCAACGGCAACAGTTCCGACAGGGCTGAAATCCTTGATGATTTCGACAAAGGTAAATACAATGTCTTGTGCAATTCAATGTTGCTTACAGAGGGTTGGGACTGTCCGTCGGTGGATTGTGTTATCGTTCTCAGACCTACAAAAATAAGAGGACTCTATTGTCAGATGGTCGGACGTGGCACAAGGCTTTGTGAGGGAAAAGAGAATTTATTGCTTTTGGATTTCTTGTGGCATACCGAAAGACATGAACTTTGCAGACCTGCACATTTGATATGCGAGAGTGAAGAAGCTGCCGATAAAATGACGGCAAATCTTGCTGAAAATGCAGGCTGTCCCGTTGACATAGAGGAAGCTGCACAGCAGGCAAGTGAAGACGTTATTGCACAGCGTGAAGAAGCCCTTGCCAAAACACTTTCGGAGATGAAGAACCGTAAAGGCAAATTGGTTGACCCCTTGCAGTATGAAATGTCGATACAGGCGGAGGATTTAAGTAATTATATACCGACTTTCGGTTGGGAGATGTCACCGCCTACTCAAAAACAGCTTGCAGCACTTGAAAAATACGGTATTTTTGCCAATGAGATCGACAACTGCGGAAAAGCCGCCAAACTTCTTGACAGACTTCATAAACGTGCGAATGAGGGATTGGCAACACCAAGACAAATCAGATGTCTGGAAAACAGAGATTTTCAGCACGTCGGCACATGGACTTTTGAGCAGGCAAACAATATGATAAACAGGATTGCCGCCAACGGCTGGAAAATCCCTGCCGGTATCAATCCGAGAACTTACGGAGTAAATTATGACTGAAATTTTGAAAGCACTGGAATATATCAATCCTGCACAGCTTTCTTATCAGGAATGGATAAATGTAGGAATGGCTCTCAAATATGAGGGCTGTTCCGTTTCCGACTGGGATAACTGGAGCAGGAACGACAGCCGTTATCATAACGGTGAATGTATCAAAAAATGGGAGAGCTTTCACGGCTCGGAAATTCCCATTACAAAAGCAACTATTTTTAAAATGGCTCGTGAAAACGGCTATCAATCTTATTCGGGATATGAACTGGATTGGAATGACGAAATATCCGTTGAAACAGAAGAAAAAAATAATTGTTGTCAGCAGATTATCACGTATCTTGAAACGCTGTTTGAAATGAATGAAAATGTAGGCTATGTCACGGAAACATGGGAAAAAGACGGTAAATATCTGCCCTCAAAGGGGCATTTCGACAGGACGGCAGGACAGCTTATTGAAAGCCTTTCAAGGTATGACGATATAGGGGCGGTGTTCGGAGATTACAATGAAAAAGCGGGGGCTTGGATACGTTTCAATCCGCTTGACGGCAGGGGCGTTAAAAACGAAAATGTAACGGAGTTCAGATATACGCTTGTCGAAAGTGATGATATGGAGCTGTCCGAACAAAGACGTATCATTGAAGAAATGCGTTTGCCCGTAGCGTGCATGGTTTACAGCGGTAAAAAGAGTATTCATGCGATAGTGCGTGTTGACGCTGTAAATTATGATGAATACAGGAAACGAGTGGAATATATCTACTCTCAATGTCAAAAAGCCGGCTTGCACATTGATATTGCAAACAAAAATCCGTCAAGGCTTTCAAGAATGCCGGGAGTTATGCGTGATGGTAAAATACAGGAATTATTAGCGGTCAATATCGGCTGTAAAAGCTTTGACGAATGGAAAGACAAAACAGAATTTGCCAATGATGATTTGGATAATTTGCCTGATTTTGAAAATCTTGAAGATATATGGGACAATATGCCTGACCTTGCACCGCCTTTGATAGATGACGTTCTGCGTCAGGGACACAAAATGCTTGTTGCAGGACCTTCCAAAGCAGGAAAATCATTTTTACTGATAGAACTTTGCATAGCAATAGCAGAGGGCAGAAAATGGCTTTGCTGGAATTGTGCTCAGGGAAAAGTTTTGTATGTCAATCTGGAACTCGATAAACCAAGTTGTTTTCACCGTTTCAAAGATGTTTACACGGCATTAAAAATTCCTCCCGTCAATTTCAAAAAGAATATTGATATGTGGCATTTGAGAGGACACTCAGTACCTATGGATAAGCTCGCACCAATACTTATCCGCAAAGCAAAACAGAACGGTTATATTGCCGTAATAATCGACCCGATTTATAAAGTCATTACGGGTGATGAAAATTCCGCTGACCAGATGGCGGCATTCTGCAATCAATTCGATAAGATATGTACGGAACTCGGCACAGCGGTTATTTATTGTCATCACCATTCCAAAGGCTCTCAGTCAGGCAAGCGTACAATGGACAGGGCAAGCGGAAGCGGTGTATTTGCACGTGATCCAGACGCTTTACTGGATATGTCTGAACTGCCTCTCAAAGACAGCGTTATCAAACAGCTTGAAAACAATGCGGTATGCAGGATATGTTATAAGTATCTGGAACAGGCGGATAAACTGTCGGAAGTGTCACAGGACGATATGTGCAGTGAAGTGAGAATGAGAGATACAGCATATAAGAATCTGCCGTATGAAACTTGGAAGAAACTCCTTGATGAATCTGAACAGGCTCGTAAAGACGTTCAAAAGCGTACAGCGTGGCGGATAGACGGCACTTTGAGAGAGTTTGCGAAATTTGCCCCTGTCAATTTGTGGTTTGATTATCCGATACATACGGTTGATGAAACGGAGATTCTCAAAGACGTTTCGGAAGAAGATAACAGACCGTTCCATGAAAGAGCGACAGAAAAGCGTAAAGAAAAGGCTGCCAAAAAGAATGACGAAAACAAGGTGAAGTTTGAAAATGCGATAGCCAACTGCAATGCAGGCGAACCGCCGACCGTTAAACAGCTTACGGAGTATCTTGATGACATACCTGAAAAAACTTTGAGAGGTTGGATAAAAAAATTCGGGTATACGATAGATAAAGATACACATACAATAACCAAATGCAGTGAAAGTACCGATTCTCACGACCATGAATTTTATGGTGACGAGAAAACAGCAGAATAATTCTCACGACCATAAATTCATGGTCAAGAGAATGTCTTTGAAAACATTCTCATTTCTCACGACCATTGGTGACGAGAATAAAGAAAAAATTCTCACGACCATTAAATTTATGGTCATGAGAATTCTCAAAATTTTGCTCACGACCATATACTACGTATATGGTGACGAGAATCAAGAAAGCACTCACGTCACGCTCGGACGGTAGGTGACCACTTTAAAAAGTGTGGTCACCCCTACCGAGCATGAACGTGACAAAGGGGATTTTTGGAAAGATAAAAAATTCAACACTTTAACGTGGAAAAGTGGAGGTTATTGAAAAGTGGAAACACAATTTTTCATGGCAATGATACCGCCGACGGTGACAGCTCAGGAACATCAAGTGACAGTGAGAAAAGGCAAACCTGTCTTTTACGATACACCCGAAATCAAAAATGCCAAAGATAAACTCATGGCTCATCTTGCACAGCATAGACCGTCGGAACCGTATGCAGTCGGAATCAGGCTGATCGTGAAATGGCTGTTCCCGAAAGGCAGGCATAAGAATGGCGAATATCGCATTACAAAGCCCGATACGGACAATTTGCAAAAGCTGTTGAAAGACTGCATGACAAAATGCGGATTCTGGAAAGACGATGCACTTGTGGCAAGCGAAATCGTGGAGAAATTTTGGTCGGACATTTCGGGAATATATATACGCATTGAGGAACTGGAGGGAATTTGAATGGACTTCATAGGCGGAATGATAATCGGCGGAGTGATAGGAATTTTTGCAATGGCACTCATCACGGCAGGAAAGGACGATGACAAATGAGCAAGGCAATACAAATTGAAATTGACGGAGTATCGCACACTTTCAAGGAGTGGGCGGAAATTACGGGTATAGAGGAATACGTTATCGCAAATCGATATTATCTATGCAAAAAAAGCGGAAGAGATTTAATAGCACCCGTCCGAAAGAAAGCCCCGTTAAAAGTCAAGATAAATGGCGAAAACCATGAGGGATATACGTTTAAAGAATTGGCGGAAATGACAGGCATAGGCGAAGGTACGTTGAAAGGCAGATATTACAGAGGGCAAGATTTAACCGCTTATGTCAGAAAAAGGAAGCCCGTTCTTATTACAATCAACGGTGAAACGCATACAACGAGAGAATGGTCTGAAATTTCGGGAATTTCCTCGAAAGTTATTCTTGACAGATATTACAACGGCAAAAAAGGTACAGAGCTTATTGCACCGCTGAAGTTTGAAAAAAACATGGAAATCGAGATAAACGGCGAACTGCACACGTTTAAAGAATGGTCAGAAACAACTGGCATATCAGTTTATACACTGCGTCATAGATACTATCATGGTGCAACGGCAGAGAAGTTTTTGAAACCCGTAAGAGGAAAGGACGATAGAAATGACGACTGAACAGGCAATATATCAGTTGACGGATTTGATAAAAGACAGAGAGAGCTTTATGGTCGGTGATTACGACAAAAGCATTTATGACCGTGACAAAGAGGCTTTGCAGACAGCAATAACCGCACTGGAAAAGCAGGTGCCGAAAAAGGTTTTAAATTTAATGCTTAACGCTGACGGAAAAACAACAAAAGTTTTTAAGGGTATTTGTCCTTGTTGTCAGTGTATAGTTACGAATGAATATTGCTCACGTTGCGGTCAGGCTCTGGATTGGAGTGATGAAAATGAGTGACGATTTGATTAGCAGGCAGGCGGCGGAAATGGCACTTATTGAAAAAGGGCAACATTCACGCAGGTATAAATGGGGCGAAATATGGGAATTGAACGGTTTAGAGATTAGAGAGGTATTAGATAATTTGCCGAGCGTTCAGCCGAAAGAAAAGACGGGGCACTGGACAATTATCGGAAAAGTGTTGATTCCCCTTTTTCGTGGCGGTTATGAGCATGAGCTTCAGTATAAATGTTCTGAATGTGGTTTTGAACATGCTCTTCCCATTCCTAAAAATTTTTGCCCTAACTGCGGTGCGAAAATGGAGGCATGAAAATGAAAGCGGTTGTTGAATTTGAATTTACAGGCTGTAATGATTGTATGTTTTGCTTTGCTAATCATTCAAGCGATGAATTTGAGGAATACATTGATTTTTATTGTGCATACAAAAAGTCAGACTATCGCAGCGTAGACAAATATCTTTATGACGAAGCTTGTCCTGAATATCCTGAATGGTGTCCGTTATTGGCACAACAGGCAACAATCAACAAGAAAAGTGAGGAATTGAAAAATGGCTGAGCTGATAGAAATGCCCTGCGGCAACGGCAAGGCTCTTACACTTGAATTCTTGAAAGCATATGCAGAAGTACAGCTTGACGTTGAGATAAAACGCAAACGGTGTTTTGTAAATTATCATTGTTCACTGGATTGTCCGAATACCGAATATGAAACGGCAGATGACAGATACGGTTTTGGAATCGCTGATGATATGGGACTTAAAGAAATCAAATGCAAAGATTGTCACTATGATTCAGGCAGATGTGAGGATTGCCTTTTTGTAAACAGCAAAGATTGTCCCGAATACAAGGAGAGTGAAGATGATGGAAATAACCAAAGAAGATTTACGCAAACAGATTGTAAAAGCAATTAAACATTGCCGTTGGAGAAAAGATTTAGGAGGAGTTCCTATTTGTTGCGGTATGTGTTTACCTTGCGAAAGAACCATAGAGAGAGGACAATGCGACACTTTAAACAAGTTGTTTAGGGAAAATCAGGAAGAGGGGAATAAAGATGGAACAGCTTAAACCTTGCCCGTTCTGCGGTACGAATTTGCAGGAGTTTCCAAAAGTGATGTGCGTGCATCGTGCATACAACGAAGATTATCTCAAATGGTTGCACGAAAACGGAAAATTTGTCGGTTCAGACGGAGATTATCAAGTGGGTTGTGTTAAGTGCGGTTCAACGGGTGCAAGAGGTGCAACAAAGTCTATTGCCATTTCAAAGTGGAACAGGAGGGCAGACAATGGAAAAGAAGATATATAAAGCAAAATGCCGTTATTGTGGCGGTAATATGTACACCCACATTCACAGTGCTTTGAACATCATAGGCGAACAGGGTTACACAATCAGCCTTAAATGTGAAGATTGCAAAAGCAAAGCGGAAATGTTTACGAGCCGTGTTGACATGATACCCACAGTTGAAAGCAAGTTGGTTGAAATATACAAGGCAAAAGGAGAATGACAAATGAGTGAGTGCAGAAAAGAAACAAGCGAAATGACAGACAAGATTGAAAAATTGAAAAATCTTGCAGATGAATGTCTGGGAGAATATATCAAGGAATACAGCAATTACGGTGTTGATGATGTTGCAAGCGGATTTCTGAACGTGATAGCCGAACTGGAGGTTATCAAGTGCAAACTCAAATATGCTGAAATCAAAGAAAGGTGGATTCCTGTATGAGAGAGAAATGCTGCGGTGAATGCAAATATAACAAGCGTGACTGGACAAATCCAAATAATCCCGACTTTTATTGCAGCAATGAAGATTCGTGGAGTTACGGATACAACACGGAATATATGCACAGTTGCGAAGATTTTGAAGAAAAGGAAGATTGATATGAGAGAGATACTTTTCAGAGGTAAAGTAAAAGACAAAGAGGAGCTTCTCGGGAAGGGTTTTCCTATTGACGAAAACGGAAATCTGAAATCCGAGTGGGTGTTTGGTGTTCCGATTCCTCATTATCCCGATTTGTTTTTGGCATGGAACGAGGCTTGTAATGAGTATGAAGAAGTAACCATTATTCCTGAGACAATCGGAGAGTGTGTGAATGTGTCCGACAAGAACGGCACAAGGATTTTTGAGGGGGATATTGTCAAAGGTAAAAGCGAATATTTCGGCAATGGCTCACTCAATCAAAAAGCAGTCGTTTTATATGACAGAGGGCAGTTCTTGTTGTCTTTCGGTGAAACGCTTGAAGAATGCAAACAGTTGAACGATTTTGAAGTTGTTGGAGTTTGGAGTGGCGACGTTGAAGTCATAGGCAACATTCACGACAATCCCGAACTGCTGAAAGAATGAAAAATAATTATGCATTATGAATTATGAATTGAAAAGAGGTTTGAAAAGTGACAGCAAAGGAATATTTGAGAAGCATAAAATATCTTGATAGTGCGATAAACGCAAAACAGGCGGAACTTGACAGATTAAAGCGTGATATGTGCAGTATAAGGGGAGTTGCCTATGACGGCGACAAGGTGCAGGGCGGTATTACTGACAGCATGAGAATTGTTGACAAGATTATTGAATTGAATAATATCATCAATGTGGAAATTGACAGGCTTGTTGATTTAAAAGCAGAAGCCCATCAAAAAATTGAAAAGGTCTGCAATGATAAATTCATTTCTTTGCTGACTGACATTTACATCAATGGATATACTCTTGAGCAGGCGGCGGAGAGAATGGGGAAATCTTATGAGACAATCAGGGGTTGGCATGGCGAGGCATTGCAGATATTCAGAAAAGAGAATAAAATGATGTAGCAATTTGCACAAATTACATATCTGAAATTTGACAGTCAATTACCTGTAATTACCCATAACAAAGTGCTAAAATGGTATTGTGAATAAATGTAAGACCTCCCGGTTAAAGGAATCCTATCCGTTCAGCCATTGCGGATAGGATTTTTTGGTGAAAAATCATGTTAGTGAAGTATTGCACGAAATGTGGAAAGCAGATAGAGTATAACGGCAGAAATCTATGTGATGAATGTCTGCTGAAAGTTAATGAAAGCCGTAAGGCAAATGACAATATATATAACAAGAGAGTTCGGGATAAAAAATCAGACAAGTTTTATCACTCAAAGGAGTGGAAAAACCTGTCAAAGATAGTGCTTGCAAAGGCTGAATATAAATGTGCGGTGTGCGGTGGATTGGCTGTTGAAGTTCATCACATCAAGCCGATAAGTACGAATTGGAATGAGCGTTTTAATCTCGATAATCTCATGCCGATTTGCACAAGCTGTCATAACAAACAGAGATAGCATAGGGGTAGTCAAAAAAGTTTGAGATTTTTTGCAAGTACAT
>JAEEGL010524089.1_pt1 | contig 38860 bp, 26 predicted proteins | sample 9134231 | NCBI WGS metagenome assembly JAEEGL01 (sample SAMN16246548, study PRJNA631951) | gut metagenome | biome: gut microbiome; feature: rumen; material: fiber-attached | host: Bos | place: Iran: Karaj | collected 2018-10 | reverse complement strand
TATATCATATATAATTATTTTTGTGAACTCCTTTATCTAGCATAACCCCTTGTCGCATAAGGGTTTGTAAAGATTTTATCGAACATGACAAATAGCAGTTTTAATTACCCAAGTTACCGTTTTTCTAGAAATTAACAATTACATGCTAATTTTGCAAAATGTAAAAGTGTGACTGCAGCTTCTTGAATCTAAATAAAAGTGTGAGAAATCAAACCGTGGAAAGATTCATACTGAAGAAACTTCTGAACTGGAAGAATTCACCCAACCGCAAACCGCTTATTCTGAAAGGCGTGCGTCAGGCAGGCAAAACCTGGGTTCTGAAAGAGTTTGGCAGACGTTGCTACGAAAATGTTGCATACTTTAACTTTGATGAAAATGAAGAACTCAGACAGTTTTTGAGACCTCAAAGAATATAAGCCGCATTTTGCAGAACCTGATGATGGCCAGCGGTCAGAAGATCCTTCCTGAAAAAACACTGATCATTTTTGATGAAGTGCATGACAGTCCTGACGTCATTAATTCATTGAACTACTTCTGCGAAAATGCTCCTGAGTACCATATTGCATGTGCAGGTTCTCTTTTGGGCATTTCTCTGGCAGGACCATCGTCTTTTCCTGTGGGCAAAGTCAGCTTCATGCAGCTTGATCCCATGACTTTTTCCGAGTTTCTGATTGCCAACGGGGACGCAAATCTGGCATCCTTCATTGATAACACTGACAGCATAGAGCCGATTCCCGATGCTTTTTTCAATCCTCTGTACGAGAAACTGAAGATGTATTACGTTACAGGCGGAATGCCGGAAGCTGTGCGGATGTGGACCGAATTACGCGATGTTTCTGCAGTGCAGGAGGTTCTGTCTGATATTATCGGTTCTTATGAACGCGATTTTGCAAAGCATCCCGGAGTCAGTGAGTTTCCGAAGATTTCAATGATCTGGAAATCAGTGCCGTCCCAGCTGACCAGAGAAAACAAGAAGTTTATTTACCTGGCAGTTAAAAACGGAGTCAGAGCCAGGGAATATGAGAATGCTCTGCAGTGGCAGGCAGATGCACGCCTGGTGCATAAAATTTATCGCAGCGCGGCTCCCGGTCTTCCAATGGCCGCGTATGATGATTTGTCTGCATTCAAGATTTATCTTCCAGATGTGGGAGTTATCCGCCGCCCGGCACAGTTGGCGCCGACGGCTTTCGGGGAAGGAAACCTGCTTTTTACCGAATTTAAGGGAGTTCTGACAGAGAATTTTGTTCTTCAGACCTTAATTACCCAGTTTGAAGTTGTTCCACGGTACTGGAGTCAGACCAATCCCCCTTACGAAGTAGATCTTCTGATCCAGCGTGAGAATGATATTTTTCCGGTTGAGGTAAAATCAGAAGCCTGTACTTCAGGGAAAAGCCTCAGAAAATTCAGGGAACTCTTTTCTGATGCTGTCAGACTTCGGATACGTTTCTCTCTCGATAATCTGAAACTGGATGATGACGTCCTCAATATTCCGCTCTTCATGGCAGATGAGACAGATCGACTGATAGAACTGGCTCTGGAAAAGAGAGGAATCAGTTCCTGAATTAATGCCGTGTTTATTTCCCGTCGTGGAAACTTGTCAGGGCAGCTCTTTCCATTTCCGGATAACCTCGCTCATTTTTTGCAAGTTCAAAAGCCCGGATCATGAAAGACATGTTGCGGGCGAGGTTGCGCATTGTCTGCAGTCCCTCCAGATCCTTTTTAACATCCTCAGCAGTAAAGCCGTGGACCTGATTCCAGTAGGTGCTGGATGCGATCGGCATGCAGCTTATCGTGAAATATTTATTGAGCACATCGAATGTTGCCGTGTTTCCTCCTCTTCTGCAGCTGACTACAGAGGCACCGACCTTCATCTGTTTGCTGAAACTTGAACTGCTGAAGAACAGACGATCAAGAAAACTGAGAAGCGTGCCGTTAGGAGATGAGTAATATACCGGACTGCCGATAACAAGTCCGTCGGCGTCTCTGAATTTCTCAGCTGTACTGTTTACCAGATCGTCAAAGGTGCATTTGCCCTGTGTTCTGCATTTGCCGCAGGCTATACATCCTCGGATATCCTTGTTTCCTACGTGGATCAGCTCTGTCTCGATTTTTTCCTCATCAAAAATTCTGATCATTTCCTGAAGGGCGGTGGCGGTACATCCTTTTGCATGGGGACTGCCGTTAAGTAATAAAACTCTTGCCATAATGTTATTCTCTGTTGTTAAGACTATCTGTGATTATAACTGCTGACGATTTTACAGGATCTAAAGCACATCACATTAGTTTAATCTGCAGCGTTGTTCTGGTGTTTCCGGATGATTGTGCCTGCATGATAAAAAAAAGAAACCGTTTCCGGCTTCTTTTTTTGTGGATGACTGCATGCTGCGACTATCAGCTTCTTTTTCTGAATATTCTGACAGCAGCAAACAGTGACATAATTAACAGTGCCGGTAATGGCATGGATCCTGAGCGTTTTTTCTTCTTTTCACCATAGGTGATTTCAGGTCTGCTGTACTCAACTACATACTCTTCCGGAATGTCATATTTATCTTCCGTCAGATCGAACTTGTCTGATGTAAGAAGAATTTCAACATTGGTTGGATTCCTGTAGTTTGCCCAGTCTTTATAACTGTCGTATCTGTAGGCATTTGCAATGATTGTGTTGTTGTCATTGATATCGCCCACATTGTAAATGTAGTAGTACTTGCCGTTGATCTCGCAGGTATCATCAGTGCAGATCAGATCATTGACGGAATAGAACTTGTCAGTATTGTAGTTGTAGAGATATACATCTCTCTGACGCGGATTGCCGTTTACAACTGATTCCTGAGAATCCCTGTTGTCTGATACTCCCACAATGAGATTATTGTTGTTGATTGCAACGGCACGGTTGGTTGCACCGTAGAAAGGAAGATTCTTAACCGGAGTTGTTGTCTCGTTTTTTGTTACGTCAAAAACGAACATTTCGATCGGATACGCACGGTTTTTGAGAGCATTGTATCTTGCATTACCGACAGCGATACCTTTTTCGTTTGCATCAACAAACCATGTGGAGCCGAAGTGCTTGTCACCCTTTCCCGGACGATCAAGACCGTTTGGTCTCATGTAGTCGGAAACTTCTGAAAACGCTCCGTCACTGTATTTGAATGACCAGTAGGTGGCAAGGTTTGATGAGTCTGCACCTATATCGGCAGTTGCGGAATAACCAAGGGCATAGTAGGTATCATCAATTTTGATGATTTTTCTGATGTCTGCCGTACTTATTTCATCCTTGTCGGCATCATCATAATGGTTCAGAAACTGCGTTGCCTTTACTTCATTGTCCTGAATCAGCCAGAGAACTGCTCTGTTGTGAAATCCGGGACAGTTGAGCATGTTGCTTCTGAAGGCATCCTCGTTATATCTTTCATAACAGTAGTGATAACGTTCGTTTTTGGTTATCAGAGTTTCAGAGGCGGCTCCGCCGACTATGAGAGTACCGTCATCTGCTGTAAAGGATTCCGATGCCTGGCCGTGACCCAGGTCGGAAAGTTGTATCATATCGCCGTTGTTCCATACAACCGGGAATCTGGCACCGCTTTCGTATGTGCGCTCCCTGTTGTCTATCCAGCCGACAATTACGCTGCCGTCATCGTTGATGTTTCTGCGGTAGCCGTCAAGATTGGATGAGTAGTCGCCTCCGCTGAGCAGCGATGCCGTGTATGGAAGATTATTTACAAGAGCGTGAAAGAAACTGTGACCTCTCTGATCATCTTCGTTTTCACTGTCATAGAATGCATCACAAACCTTGGAATCGTAGAAGCAGCCGGGAGAATAGGAAAAACGGTCGCTCAGATCGATTTCTGTCGGTATGGAGTCAAAGTAACTCCACCAGTCATATTCCTGAACGATGGAAAGGTATTCATCACTCTTCTGAGCCAGTTTGTAGCCGTATTCCTTTGTATCGTTTGAAATTTCTGTTATCTGAAAAAAAGGATCTTCGGCAGCCGATGCGGAAGAAGAGATGCCTGCAGCCACAACTGCAGCAAGACAAGTCCATTTGAAATTAATCTTCACTTTAGTTCCTATGTATTGTGATCAATCTAGCAGTGAATTATACAACAATAGATTAATATGTCGAATAAAAACATTTTGTTGATTTCAGACAGACAGTTTCGTTTGTAGGATAACTGAAAGTGTGATCCTTAGATTAATATGTCGAATAAAAACATTTTGTTGATTTCAGACAGACAGTTTCGTTTGTAGGATAACTGAAAGTGGGATCCTTGAAGCAGTCAGGACAGTTTGACAGTTTTCGGTGAATAAATTATCAACTCAAAAATACGCAGAGCTCATGCATAGGATGGCTGAGGATATGCCGGATGATTAAGAATACTGAATTGTCTGTTCCATATGGTCTGTCAGCCTTTTTGATATTTAACTTAAGACAGGAAGTGGGAGAATGATTATGGAATGTTATAGCAAACCCCTATTTGATCTACCGAGGAAATGGATAAAGTGTGCTCGAAATAGAAATATTGGATGGAATGATATTTCTCTCGCAGGGCAAAAAGACGAAACGCAATTAAAGACTTTTTTAGATGGTCAAATAGTTTCGAATTTTTGGCCTGAATTGTCCGTTGAAGACTGGCGCGATATTGTATCACTTGAAAAAACAGCAGAAGAGAACACAAAATTTATTGATATCAGCAGAGGAACTGCACTTATCTATGATTACAGACAGGATAATGCAGTGACAATTCCTAATGATGAACACTCATCATGGCAGTTGTACAGGAGTAAGCTGTTAAAAGGTGGGTTTAAACAGGACTCTGTTGATGAAATAGAAAGATCTACGATTAAAATATTAAAGCGACTTTGTATCGACACTGTGAAGACAGATCCGATCAAAGGTCTTGTTATCGGAAATGTACAGTCTGGCAAGACGGCTAATATGGCAGCACTTATGGCTATGGCGGCTGACTGGGGATGGAATATGTTTATTATTCTGTCTGGAACCATTGATAATCTAAGAGAGCAGACACAGACCAGATTGTTTAATGACTTGAATCAGCAGGGGAATTTGAATTGGAGGGTTTTGGAACACCTTTCCAAAGGTGTGGATATTGCTCAGAAGGCTCAGAATTTACATTTTGAAGATTCAGCTAAAGACAGATATTTTACTGTATGTCTGAAAAACTCAGCTCGTCTTAGACATCTGATTCAGTGGGCACAGGCTGACAAAAATAAGCAAAGGCAGATGAAAATCATTGTTATAGATGATGAGGCAGATCAGGCTGGAATCAATACCGCTCGCGTAGATGCAGAATATGAGGAAAGAAAGAAGATTAATGGTCTTATTTGTTCTCTCGTTAATGGCAAAAGTGAAAATGGTAAAGACATAGATACGAAGTATCAAGCAATGAATTATATAGGATATACGGCTACCCCTTATGCAAACATCTTGAACGAAGCAGGTGAGGATTCGCTTTATCCCCGGAACTTTATTAGCACGCTGGCAGTTTCTAAAGAATACTTTGGACCGCAGCAGATTTTTGGATATTCCGGGGATAGCGTTGAATTCTCTGGAATGGATATAGTCAGAACTATTTCAGAAGGCGATCTGGATACATTAAAAAATATTCATAAGGGTAATCTAAGTAAAATGCCAGACTCTCTGATTGATGCAACTGCATGGTTCTTGTGTGGTGTTTCGTGTATGCGCATCTGGGGATATAAAAAGCCAATCAGTATGTTGATTCACACCAGTCAGAAGACTGCACATCATCAGTATATTGCTGATGTGATTGAAGGTTGGTTTACAAATAAGAAAGATGAAGTTTTAGAAAAGGCCCGAACAGTTTGGAACGTAGAGAAAACTCGTTTTGGATTAAGAGAGTTCAGAGAACAATATCCAGAGTATGACAGAAAAGATGAAGAAATAAACCAGTATCCTGACTTTTCAGAAGTTGAAGAGCAGATAAAAATAATATTAGGTCGTGGCGTTTCTAATATAAAAATGGATGGTGTAGGCGACCTGAGTTATCACGAAGGTGTCCATCTTTGCATAGATAACTTTACTAATAACGGGATTACTGACGGTATGCATGTAAGATTGGCATATCCCGAACCTAGTAAAATGCCGGAACCGGCCCCTGCATTTATAGTGATTGGAGGAGCAACTCTGTCGAGGGGACTTACGATAGAGGGACTTATCAGCACGTTTTTCCTTCGTTCTGTTGGACAGGCGGATACGTTAATGCAGATGGGCAGATGGTTTGGTTATCGAAAAGAATATGAGTTGTTACCTAGAATTTGGATGACTCAGAAAACCAAGGAGCAATTTAGATTTTTGGCTGAACTTGATCAAGAACTTCGAGATGAAATATTGTATATGGATGTAAATGGACGAAGTCCAACTGAATATGGTCCTAAAGTTAAGAATTCACCTAAAGTTAGTTTTATCAGGATTACTGCCAATAACAGAATGCAGAGTGCGCAAGAAACTGATATGGTTTATAGTGGTGCTTCAAATCAGACTGAACTGTTTGATAATGATGAGCAAATATTGTCAGCCAATATAGAATTGACAGACAAATTTCTCAAAAATCTTGGAGCTGAATGGGTACCCGCCCGTAAATCTGATCGTTACTCACGTACCGCAATTTGGAAGGGTGTGTCTTTTGATATCATCAAACCTTATCTCGAAAAATTTAAATTCCAGGAAAGACTCAGAGTTTTGAACAATATAAAACCTCTATTGGATTGGATTGGAACTGAAACGGCAATTGGTAAACTGGGAAGTTGGAATGTGGTTGTTGCTGGAAAGGAGACAGATACTAACGGTACGTGGACTCTCCCGAATGGTAAAGTATTGAATAAAGTTAGACGTAGTAAAAAGAAAGCAAATAATGAACTTGAGGATAAAATAATTAATATAGGTACGTTGAGAGATCCGAAAGACTTGTTGGCTGATGTGGATATTGACAGCATTGAAGATGAGACGGTAAGGAAAGAGATTTGTGATTATATTCGGAGTGGTCAGTCTAAAGCGGCCAGTGCTTTTAGAGATAAATCCGGATTGAAAAATACACCTCAGTTACTTATTTATAGAGTAGATAAGGATTCAGGGGCAAACGGAACATCAAGAATCGCTCTTGATGCACCAGCAGATTTGTTGGGAATATGTCTGTATATTCCTGGGGAAAGAATTGGAACGAGTTACGCATCAAGTGTGTCAATTAAGATGAATAATGATTTGTTTGATGGTGGCACAGATTTGGAGGATGTAGGTGAAGATTGAAATTCCAGAACTCGGAAAGATGGGTCAATCGGGAAGTTCTCTGTTGAGGCTGATTCAGAATAATAGTATGCCTGTTCTTGATCTTCTGGTTAGGGAATCTATTCAGAACAGTTTGGATGCTTGTCGTAAGCAAGAGTCGGAATATGTTGAGGTTAATTTTATTACAGGATGCTTCAGGAGTGAGTCTCTTGCAGGAGAACTTGAATGTTTGACAGAACCTTTAATAAGACGATTTGGAAATGGAACACAAAACTATTTGGCTATAAGAGATTCCCACACCGAAGGGTTAACCGGTGTGCTGCAATATAAACAGGTGAAGGATCACAAATATGGAAATCTTCTAAAACTTGTTTACGGAATCTGCCAACCTCAGGAGGCTGAAGGAGCTGGTGGATCTTGGGGAATTGGTAAAACAGTGTTTTTTCGTGCTGGAATAGGTCTTGTTATATATTACTCGAGGATAAAAAAAGATGATGGTTCATATGAATCCCGCTTAGCAGCCTCATATGTAGAAAATGAAACCTCTCCTGATGCAATGATTCCTGTTTATAAGAGCATGAGTAACAGAGGTATTGCGTGGTGGGGTGAACTTATCGAAGAGGAAGAGAATAACACGCAACCTGTTACGAATGAAGAGTACATATCTTCTTTTTTGCGCATATTTGGAATAGAACCATACAATGGTGACGATACTGGAACGACAATTATAATTCCATATATCAATGAAGAAGAACTGCTTTCCAATAACAGAATTGAGTATTTAAATGATCTGCAACAGCCTGTTATTCCCTTTTGGGGGGACAAAATAGTAAATTATATAAAAATTTCAGCACAACGCTGGTATTCGCCCAGATTGAATAATTCTCATTATAAGCATGGTGCTTATTTACGAATACGAATAAATGGAGAACCCATTAGTCTCGATGATATGGAGCCGGTGTTTAGAGTCGTGCAATCCTTGTATAATTTTGCTTCTTCTGTGGACGGCGAAGGCATGCTGGAAGATGTTGAAGAGAAAAAGAGAGAGCCTATTAAAATAAATAAATTCTTGGAAGATACAACCGCCGGCGTGCTTGCTTTTGCAAAGGTATCTCGTCAGTTGCTTGGTATGAATGCGCCTGATAATAAGCCGGAGCCTCTCATGTATTTCAACAGGACTATGGACAGTCAGGAAGGCAATATTCCGATAGTCTGCTTTACAAGAAAACCTGCAATGATAGTATCCTATGAACATGAGGAAAGCAAGTGGGTTCCCAATAGCGTACGCACAATGTCAAATGATGAGTATATTATTTGTCTGTTTGTGTTGAATTCGCATAACAAATTAAAAAATTGCCCATCTGCGTTAACGTTGGAAGAATACGTTCGCAAGAGTGAGATGGCCGACCATACATCATGGAGTGATTGGAGCGATGGATCATATCAACCTCAAATTGTTTATAGTATCAAAAGAAATGTAAAAAATCATTTAAAAAGAGAATTTGCAGCTGTACAAGATAGGGATAAAACGAAACTAAACTCTGGTCTGGGGAAGATGTTTGGCGATATTCTTTTGCCACCAGAAGGTTTTGGTAAACTTCCTAGTCTAGAACCTGTTAAACCGGTAAATACTGTTTTAGGAAGCGGCAGGGTGAAATTTGGAATTGATGCTGATAAAGTTCGTTATCGGGATAATAAAATGATAATTCCGATGGTACTGGAAACGTTGCCCAAAAAGAAGATTTCAAGAACAGGTTTTGACGTTCTTATTGATTCCGAATCGAAAAAAATTGATTTTGACGAATGGGAAGAAAAAATGGGTTTGGAATCCCCTTTTTTTATACACCAATTCGAACTGGATATAGATACGGTTGATGGTCAAAAGGTGAACAGAAAAGAAATTTTAAATTCATCAGAAGAGACTGAGGTGAGTGGGTTCCGTTTTGTTTGCAGGAATTCTAAAAAAGGATCATGTTATGGTCTGACCATAGCTTCAGCTGAGCCACATTCTATAAAGATGAAAATGAATGCTTTTGTTAACATTTCGAGCAAAGATGTGAAGCCTGTATTCAGTTTCGGAAAGGAGGATTAGAGCGTGGCTAATAATATTATGCTTTTTCCTTCATTGAATGAGGAGTTAGTCAGTAAGATTCGTTTTGAAAAGGAAAAGTTCCATTTTTATTACACTGATGAACATGACGAAGAAGAATACGATTTGGTCGATGAGCGTGTTGAGGCATCTTCATTTTATTGTATTAAAGATGAACATGGAAAATGGACGCAGGATGATAACAATTTATGTTTTAGAAGCACGTTTCGTCTAAGAACGTTTCAGTGTCTGTTTGGTGAAAACGGGATCGCATGCAAAAATGCCAAACTTGGTATGGCAATACAGTGGACCTCATCGGATTCTCGTCAACGAGGCGTGGTTAAGATAGGCGAGTTTTCGGCAGATGAACAGATAATGGTGGCAGAAGTCGAGCAGAGATTTGAAAAGGCACAGTTGCGAGGTCTGGTTACTTTATCAATCATTATCTATTTGGCAAAACCAGGAAATCCTTCAGAAGGGGAAGTGCACCTTGCAAATACAGAAGGTTATGTTTTAGGAGAACTCGAATCATATACGCTGAAACTGGATGGAAGTGGTTCTGCATTCCCGGTGTTTGAAGTATCCGATCAGGGGCAACCGTTGTGGTATATCAAATGTGATTGGGAAGATCCGACATCCGATGCTTTTTCAGAGTGCGTTTCAATTAATCTGAATACAGCACATAAGAATTATGCGTATATAGACAGAAATACGAAGGAGTTTAACAAACAGCTTCTTTTTGAAATAATGGCAAGTGCAATTACTTTGATTATTGAGAAGGTCAGACATGAATCTGATTGGGATCAGATTATGCGTGGCGAAAACCTCGAACAGGGAAGTGTAGGTCAGGCTATTTATTATTTCAAATCTGCATTAGAGTGGGATTTGACAGATTCAGAGACTGTTTCACTATCTGCAAGAAAATTTTTTGAACAAAGGATGCAATAAAAATGATTATTGGAACTCTTAGTAGAGGTCAGGCACAGGAGGCTATGAAAGAATGGGTTGAGAATTGTCCTTGTTTACCGCAAATTGATGAGAATTTTCAACAGATCAGAATTGACCTTCAATCTATTAATGAAAGAGTTAGAAAAGAAATAGGAAGCAACACAGAAATCAAGAGACAAAACTACTGTTTAGACTATAATCTTGGTTTGCTTTTATATGATTATCTTTCAAAACAACAAGGATTTACTCTTAGAGTGGCTGCTAATGATGGTTTTTGGCGCTTTCTTTCAGTGAAGATTGTTCCGGATATTGTAGCTCAGAGGTGGGGAAAGGGCAATCATAGTCACTACTGGAGTCAGCCTACAAGAATCTGGCTCAGATCTCTGTGGTGGTTTGTATATCTTTCATGGCAGGGAACATTCGAAGAGACCAAGACTGTTCTTTCTTGTAATCATTTTTCAACGGATACTATCCTCCAATTTGAAGAGCGTACAGGAAGGCGAGGAACACATATAAATGCTTATAGACATATTATAAAGTATTATAGCATGGTTCCCGAAGATGTTTTAAGGAGAAAAATACCAGGTAAAAAGAGTAAAAGTGACGACATATTTAGAGTGGTTATGAAACTGAATACAGCAAGGATGTTAGTTATTGATCCTGCACTATATTCAGGCGGTGAGGAAGCCTATGCCAGATCGTTGTTTAGGGATGTTGGGGTGGACTTCGATGCTACCTAAGGTTATTGATTTGTTTTCTGGATGTGGAGGTCTCGCTCTTGGATTTGAAAAAGCTGGTTTTGATGTTGTTGCAGGAATAGAACTTATGCCTGAAGCATGCCAAACCATATCGTATAATTTGGATTACAGATATGGCAAAGAGCTGACGCATTTATGTGGTGATATTACTGAAATTGATGCAGGAATATTTAAAAATAAATTTGGTAATGAAGGATGTGTTGTTATTGGCGGTCCCCCATGTCAGGCTTATTCCTTGGCGGGACGAGCAAAACTCAAATCACTTGGAATTGATAAAAAAGATACAAGGGGTTTTCTGTATCAGGATTTTTTACGTTTTGTTTATGGACTGGATGCAAAAGCAGCTGTTATGGAGAACGTACCAGAGTCTGTGAACTTCGGTGGATTGAATATTCCTGAGCTTGTTTGTATGTCGCTGGATGAACATGGTTATGACGCAAAATGGACGATTCTAAATGCCGCAGATTATGGGGTTCCTCAGATAAGAGAAAGAATTATCCTGTTTGCTGTGAAAAGGAGTTTGAATAAAACTGTTCAGTTACCAGAGCCAACGCACCGAAACAGAAAAAGTTCTTTAACCCGTTATCAGAAACGTTTTGATTCTTTTTCTAAAAATTCGTATTTTTCATTTCCTAATTCGTCTGAAGATGCAAGTAGTGAATGGGTTACAGTGGGCGAAGCTTTTTCAGATCTTCCTGTTTTGTTTCATGATGCAGGATCAAGGTACAGAAATGTCAAACTGAATGAGGTTATGGATTACAGAACTGAACCGCAGAATGATTTTCAGTTTAAAATGCGCAACTGGTACGGGAATGAATGTTATTCTCTGACAGCAAATTCTTTTAGAAATAATAAAAGGGATTTCGCTATATTTGAGAGAATGCATCAGGGAGATAATTATATTGATGCATCAAAAATTGCGGATGATTTATTTGAAAGGGAAGCAAAAATTTTTGGATATGAAACTAATTCAGTTGAATACTGCAGCCTTAAAAGAAAAATGGTTCCTGTGTATGATCGTGAAAAATTCTGTGATAAATGGAAAAGACTTGAAGTAGACAGGCCTTCGCATACAGTTGTTGCACATCTGTCCATGGATACATACAGTCATATACATCCAACAGAACCCAGAGGAATTTCTGTAAGAGAAGCTGCAAGAATACAGTCATTTCCTGATGATTTTTTCTTTAGTTGTTCTATGGGTGATGCATTTAAACAAATAGGCAATGCTGTTCCACCGCTGCTTGCTTATTCAGTGGCTCAGTCTGTTTACAGTATTTTTAACAGTTAGGAGTAATAAATATGAATGTTATTGATGAGATCAGAGAAGGTTTTGCTTCTGTCAGAACTGAAGGAGTTCTAGGCATTTCCTCGATACTGCAGAAAGAGTTTCCTGCATATGTAATTCGTACGCGTAATGAATTTGGCGTTGCAGTAGAATTATCATCAGAGCTGATTATTAATGAAAGGTTCAACCGATGCAGATTATATACAAGTTCGTTATTGTTTGGCGGCAAAGAAAGTAACTATCTTCTCTTGACGTCAACTTTTGAAGAGTTCAGATATGAATTTGCAGCTTTATGTACTGATTTTGTTGATCCAGGTGATCAGGGAGCGAACAGGATAAGTTTATTGCGGGATCCTTCAATATGGTGGAGTAGATGGAAGAATCTCATGGGCAATAAGAGTTGTGAACACAATGTTTATAATGTGATTGCTGAGATGTATGTTTTGTCTTTAATGTTGGATATCAATTCGGAAGTAGAATGGGCAGCTTCCAAAAGTGGCAGTCATGATATTGAATGTTGTGATGGAAGTTATGAAGTAAAATCTACTATACTGAGATATGGAACCACCGTAACGATTTCAAGTCAGTATCAGTTGGAGTACAGAAAACCTTTATGGATATGTTTTTTAAGACTTGAGGAATCTTTGGAAGGTGATTCGATAAATGATATGAAAGACATTATCGTTTCAAAAGGATATGATCCTGGCAGGATTGAAAATGAACTTGAATCACAGGGGTTTCCTTTAGGGGCAAGTATTCGCAATAAGAAGTATAAGATTATAGAAAAAAGAAAATATGAGGTGAACGACAAATTTCCAAGGATAACGGCACAATCCTTCAAAAATGATGTGTTTCCAAGTTCGATTTTACATATTGAATATACTGTCGATTTGGACGGATTGGATTATACTTCATTTTGATAATTTAACGTCAGAAATATTATAACAACATGGAAAGGTTGGGGTTCAACTACAAGATTTAAACAAAGAGAAGAAAGACATATTGATTTTACGATGATGGATATTTCCAAAAGGAACTAATGATTATTTTCATATGTTTTTATGGGGAGTTCCTTTTGTGGTGATGTCTATTCATCCAGTTGAAGTTTATTAAGTTCCATGGTACTGTTTGATAAGTAATGATCATACGCTTCTGATGCAGGAATGTATCTGACTTCTATGTCACTTAAGTCCATTTTTTTAAACATTTTCATAGTAACACATCCCATCTTCTGCACCTCATCTTTTTCTGTAGGCATTAGAAAACAGTTCTTTACATCGGTAAATTCGTGAGCTCGTATAAATGGTTCATAAGCCAGCTGGTACAGGTACTGTTTCGTGACAGATTCAATTCCTGGCTGGTCCTCTGGCGTTTGCTCCGGTTCCAGTTTAGGTGTATAGTATTTAGCATCAAAAATTATGAACTGACTACCCTTAATAGTAATCAGATCGGGTTTAAGTGTTTTTATTGCCTCGTTTTTTGTAAAGGTCCAGTAAGGCTTCTCGATTAGGTCAATAAGAGGGATATTCGGATTATATTCCTTGCATAACGTCCCTGTTGGAAGAGATAAATCTTTCAGTGGACATTCAAGTTGGTTATTCAAAATTTTCGCACAGACGTCTTCCCAAACAAGATTAAAACTGTTAGTCCCAAACATTGATATACAGTCTGTTTCATTTATATTACTGCTCTTACTGATATACGTTTTAATGACATTAAGAACCAGTTGTTTTCGAGTATTAAACTGAGTATTAAGTTCTTTTTCTATGCGGTAAAGGATGTATTTTTCGTCTCCAAAATCGTTTAACTCTTCATCAGTCAAATTAATTTCAGTAATTTGAAAAAGATCTAACAGATCTGCGTTTTTCATTTCGTCTGAAGCTTTAGTCAGAATGCATTCGTGAAGGCGTCTGAAATAGTCAGTCTCATTATTTATTCGTTTTTTTGTCAGCAGTTCCGGGTAATATGGTCTGTTGTGTGAAATGTAGGTGAATGTATCATTGATTGTTTTATCCCATATAATTTCGCCGGAACCGTTTGTTTCAATAATGTCTTCTGTGTTACTGTATAATCCGTTTTCGTAGTAATCCTGGACCAGGAAAAGCCATACAGCGAGCAAGTTAAAAGAATTGCTTTCGCTGGTATCATTGAATATTTTTATAATCTGCTCTTTAGATTTACTGTACTTTTCAAGTACCTTGAGAACCTTGCATAATGCATCCTTGGGATCCTGCATTGTCAGCAGATATTTGGGGTAACATTTAAGTACGCAGTCGCGTATTATAATTATCCCTACATATGTAAAAACGTACGAACATTTGTTTTCTCCAACATCATCATCTGCGTCGTCGGCATAGTCAAGATATGACATATCTTTCTGTTGAGTGCGTGATATGACAGCTTTTAAAATCCCTTTCTCTTTTAGTTTGCGGATGATTTGCTTAAGTGTGTCTTCAGTACACTGCAATATTTGACACAGTTCATTTTTGGAGTAATGTTTCTGCTCCATCAAATAAACAGAAATCATACAGTTTATTCTCCATAATCTTCAGGATTGGCTGTCTCTGCTGTCTGTTCAGGATGAAACCCCGGGAACATAACATCAATCTTCAGATTTTTATTATTTCGTATTTGTGAATTAAAAATACCAATACCCTGTTCCCTGAATGCATCGCAAATTTTTGAATAGCGTGCTGAACCGTATTTTGCATCTTCGAATAAACTGGCTCTATTTTGTCGTGCAGCATCCTCAAACAAATACATAAGAACTTTATGCTCAAACACTTCTGAAAATTTAACCTTATCGATTTCATTTACAGGTTCTCCAGTTAAGTGGCTTTCTGGAAATACTATCTTTCTTGGTATGAAAAAAGGTCCCAGTTGTTTATCTTCAGGAATTTTTAAGATTTCGGCAAGATATTCATTTATGCATTTACGTAATGAATTCCACTCTATTCTGAGACCATTGATTTCTACGTACTTTCCTTTAAGAAGTTTTTCATTCTCATCTATACCAAGATATTTAAAATCCCATCTTCTTTTGAAAGCTGTATCCATGGGGAATACTCCCTGATCAGCACTGTTCATTGTTGCCCAAATGAAAAGATTATCAGGAATTCTGATTTGTGCAAAATCTTCATGATTACGATTGAATATCTCTCCAAGATACTTTTTAATATCTTCTGAAGCATGTATTGGGTATTCACTTATGTTGGTATCATTACGATCCAATAATTGAAATACATCACCAAATACGGCTGCTACGTTTGCACGGTTGATTTCCTCAATTATCAGCAGGAAAGGACGGGGAGTATCTTCACCTTCTGCAGCCTTTACAGCATTTTCCAGAGCTTTTTTATATATACGCATGAACGGACCTGGTACATACCTGTAGGATATGTCACCCTGTTCATTCATAACCGGTTTATAGGTGCCAACAAAATTAGCATAGGAATAATCCGGGTGAAAAGTAACACGTTCATAATTAACTTCACAGTCGAGTTCTAAAAGTTTTTTACGTTCGTCGTCTAAAAAGAAACTTTTGCCTGTTCCCGGAGCTCCGAAAATAATTCTGTTACGTGGCAGATCATTATGTAATCCTGAAATAAAATTTAATGCTTTTTGGTTGTTTTCTGCTGTTTGTTCCTGCTGTTCTTCCGTAGCTCCTGACAGCTCGTCTTTTTCTGTGTACGGAGTGGTTGTATTGGTAATTTCTATATCAAAAATTCCATCATCGGCTTTTGTTATGTGTAAGTCTGAGTATCCTCCGGCCAGATAATTACGAATTGTAAATTTTTCTGTACAAACTTCTCCTCTGGCATTTTTATAGGTAACTTGTTTTAACAGTCCGTTGAAATAGAATCGTTGATCTATTTTGCCATTCTTTTGAGTAACTGATTTTCTTAAATTCCATTCCTGTGTAACTGTGCTAACCACTTCATCTCCATTTCTGAACAGAGAATGAAGTATGGCTAACTGATCAAGTACAAATTCTGTAGAATACTGGACTTCGTAATGGCGGGATGAATTGTCATATTTTTGGGGTAACACTGACGCAATAAATAAAATTGCCTGTTCCAGATTGCTTCTGTGAAATCTTACTGTTATTTTTTCACCGCAATCTTTGAAAAGTTCGTAGTAGTCATTATCAAGGAACAGGTCGGTATTTTTGGCATCGCCTGCATTCAGATTTCGATAACTGGCGTTTGTCTTGCTTATGTGTTTGGTTATTTTTGTAGTCATGTGTTCACCACCAAATAGATGTTGCCTTTTTTAAAAGTTATTCATGCAGTATGCCTGTTTTTATCAGATAGTAGAGAATTGCATAGACAGTATTTACGCTGACTGCATTTCCTGCCTGCTTGTAGAGAGAACCGTCTGCCACACCGGATTTACGGCCGTTGACAGCAAAATCTGCTGGAAATCCCTGCAGCATGAAAGCTTCCTCCGGTGTCAGTTTTCTTATCGGAAGCATGGCTAACTCCTCTTTTGTCATTGATTTAACCGGATTTACTGCTCCGTGTGAATCTATAAAATCTTTGCTGTAGTAGTTGTCCTGACAGGCCCGGTGCATTTTATGCATGGTCGCTGTGAGCGGTCGGGCTATGCTCATATTTATATCTGATCTTGATTTAAAATTTGCAGAACCGTCCGCAAGAAGTGTTGGCTTTATTTTTTCAGAAAGATAGTACTTTTCCGGAACTTCCAAACTCAGAATATCGTTAATGTTGCGATAGTGAAATGTACTTAAATTCTGAAAGTTTCTGTCAAAAAAATCAGAGATTGTATTACTGTTAAAGTTCTCTGCAAAGTCTGCAGGCACGTCTTCTGTGGTGGCAAAAATGATTACTCTGTTGCGTGTCTGCGGGAGATGGAAATCAGCTGTGTTGAAAATATCCGTAAATACTTTGTACCCCAGAGATTCCAATTCGTTTTTGATTCTTTCAAAAGTTTTTCCGTTATCGTGAGTCCTCAGATTCTTAACATTTTCAAGTAACACGTATTTGGGTTTTTTGGCTGAAATAATATCGACAATTCGGAAAAACATCTGTCCTCTGGCTTCATTGAACCCCAGCTGGCTGCCCATCATACTGAATGTCTGGCAGGGAAATCCTCCGGTTAACAGATCAAAACCCGGCAGATTATCTATATTATTTTTATTACTGGTAAAATCTACAATATCACCCATGGCGATTTCGTTATTTTTTTCCGGATGATAATTCGCGCAATATGTACTTACAGCTTTCGAATCAATTTCTGAATATCCTACACAGCTGAAATTCATTACGTTGTCTTTGGTAAGGAGATCCATGGCTCTTCTAAAACCTCCGATACCGGCAAATAATTCTAAGTGTTTCATTTCAAAAATTTAATTATCCCCTGTCCAATAGCCTTTGCCAGTTTAACCGGAACGGCGTTTCCTACCTGTGCGTACCATACATTTTGAGAACCTGTGATTACATAATCATCCGGGAAAGTCTGAATTCGGGCAGCTTCTCTTGGAGATAAACCTCTTGCTTCCCATGGATGAATATACATATTGCAGTCAAACTTCATATGTGAAGTTATTGTTTTGCATATCTGATTCTCGTCAAGTTTGAAGTACTTGTCTTTAAAAATATCATTTCTTCTTTTGTATGGCATTATGTCAGCAATTGATTCATGAAGAGAGTTAGCACCCTGGGGCAAACGCCTGTATATTTCCAGATCTCTCTCATTGTTATATCTGTTTTTGTGGTTATACAGTGTGGTGATATCTTTATCACCGTTAATAAATTTATAAAAATCGTTTTTTCTGTACACAAACTCACATTCGGTAAAACCGGATTCCTGACACTCAATATTTTTTGAGCCTTTTTCTTTTTTTGCTTCCAGATGAGGAAGACCTTCGAGTGCATCCTTCAACACGAAAGGAGATCTTTTTTGCCTGAAAATTTCTTCAAAAATCAGTTCCGGTGCAATACCAGATCGATTTCCTATCATAATGAATCTTTCTCGGTTTTGCGGAACACCGAAGTCCTGTGCTTTCAGTATTGCATGCGCAAACTGATACTCGTCTCCCAGGTAGTCTTTGAAATTCTGTTCGATTTCCTGAATCTTATTCATCATTCCTTTTACATTTTCCATAATGAAAAATTTGGGACGAATGTTTTTCAGAAATATCAGATACTGCTTGTACAGAGAGTTGCGGGGATCATCAAGGATCCTCTGTCTGTTGGCCATTGAAAATCCCTGACATGGAGGTCCTCCGCAGACTAAAGTAATATCAGAAAGCAGATTACTGTATTTATCGAGATTTTTGTTCAGATCGGCGATGTCGCCAATGAAATAATGATCATCACTCAGTGAATGATTGAATTTATACGTCTGGCAGTACTGTTCTACTATCTCATTAACGAACCATGGTGTGAATCCTGCCTGTTCCAGACCCAAACTGAGTCCTCCACATCCGGCGAACAGATCCACAAATTTAAACTCTTTTTTCTGCATAGATCCTTTAATGCTTTTGTTCAGTGTTTATAAGCATAATATGATGATATTTTGTACTCAGACTTTCATAAATTTATTTTAGCTAAAAGTCTGTGACCGTCCTGTAACAAGTCATTATACTTTATCGACAAAGAAAAATAAAATCAAGAATTGCCAGTTTAAAATTGTGTGTTATGGTGCAAAATTATTTGTATAATGATTAAAATCGTCTTGTGTGTCGAAAATTGTCGTTCCTAAAATTAAGCAGTTTATGAAAGCTAAAATATTGAGATTAAAAAACTGACTCGCATCAGATACAGCAGGTGTACTGATGGAAGCTGTGACACAGTTTCAGAAAATGTTGAAGAGGAAACTTTTTGTAACATACGATGCAGGCATGGAATATTCGTCATAACATTCTTGCTGCAGGACTTTTCCTTGTAAAGGCAGTTTCCGGTTCTTTGCAGGGATGGGATAAAAAACTAACCGTTAAAGTCCTGATTAGTCCATGACCTGCATGGATTTATGATCAGGACTCCATCCAGTCTCAGAGAACATCTCGTCTGCCTGTTTTACTGCTCTACGAACAGTCCAACCTTCAAATCTTTTGCATGGTATATCTCAGTTCCGTCAACCAGAACCTTGCCGTCTGCTATTCCCATAATCAGCTTGCGCTCTATAACACGCTTGAAGTCTATACGGTAGGTAACCTTTTTATTGGAAGGTTTGATCTGACCTGTGAATTTCACCTCTCCGACGCCGAGGGCTCTGCCTTTTCCCTGACCGCCGCGCCATCCGAGGAAGAAACCGACAAGCTGCCACATGGCGTCAAGTCCGAGACATCCCGGCATTACCGGATCACCGGGAAAATGACAGGCGAAAAACCACAGATCAGGACTGATATCCAACTCCGCCTCGATAAATCCCTTTCCGTGTTCTCCTCCCTCAGATGATATCTGGGTAATGCGATCAATCATCAGCATATTAGGAGCCGGCAGCTGACTGTTGCCCGGACCAAACAGCTCACCGCGGGAGCATGCCAGCAGATCTTCCTTGCTGAATGATGTTATACCGCGTTCAAAAAGGGATGGTTTCGTTGATTCAGTCATGTTGGTACTCCTAAAGTTGTCATGAAAAGGTGTCAGCTCCCTGATCAGGAGATGTTTATTTACTCTTTGTCAGTGTTCCGGGATGAACGATCGCACGCGACAGATCGGAACTGGTGCAAATGTCAGTTCACCAGCAAACCGGAACGGGTTGCAGCAGGGCAGGTAATCCAAACAGGTGACATGGTACAGCAGTCACATATAGCTGAACCTGCTTCTGCCTTTTTATTATTTATGTCCTAAAAGTCCCGTCCTGTCCGTCAGCACAGTTTACCTTACGTATTTTATTCTCAATTTGTCCTGTGATATCAGCCGTTTTGAATACTTCTGTCCTATCCGAACAGGCGCGACCAGAAGGACGTCCCCTGGTTAAGATTTCCGCCGTTGTTTCTGATGTTCATTTCGAGTATGCGGGTCCGTATTTTTCCGTATATGGACTCCGGATCTTCAAAGTCTCCCGCCTTTATACCTGTCAGTATTTCGATAGTTTCATCAATAGTATTCACAGTGTATATATGGAATTTTTCATCCTTTACTGCCTGCATGACCTCGTCATTAAGGATCAGCTGGTTGAGATTGGAAGCAGGAATGATTACGCCTTCGTTTCCGCTGATGCCCTTTACCTTGCAGACCCGGTAGAAGCCTTCGATTTTTTCATTAAGACCTCCAACAGGCTGTACGTGACCGAACTGATCAAGTGCACCTGTAACTGCAAAATTCTGCTGGATCGGCACATTGGCAAGAGCTGAAAGCACGGCACAGAGACCTGAGAGAGATGCACTGTCACCGTCTATCTCGCTGTAGGACTGTTCAAAAACAAGATTAATGGAGAACGGCAGCGGGTACTGCTGCGCAAATCTGTTGGTCAGAAAGCCGTTGATAATCATCATGGCCTTCTGGTGGATCTGACCCGCCAGGTTTGCCTTGTATTCCACATCGGAGATGTCTCCGTCTCCGGCATGCACGGTGGCAGTGATCCTGAGAGGTTCTCCGTATTCGAAATCAGTGCCGGTGGTGGATACAACGCTCATGCCGTTGATCTGACCTATCTGGCTTCCCCCTGTGGAAATGAAGATTTTGCCTTCTTCATACATTCGGGTGGATTCCTTTTCAATGTTTCCGGTGCGGAATCTCTTTTCTTCAATCGCCTTTTCCATATCGGCTTTTTCAACAGTTTCGGATCCGTTTCCGTCAGCAATGTCACTGGCCAGCTTCATGATGGAGGCCAGTCTTGTCTCAACTATCATAAACTGAGTTCTTGTGCCGCATTCTCTCTGGGCATATCTGCATATCAGTCCGGCTGCATCTCCGGAAAAATCCAGAAGATCATACTTTTCCCGGATCATGTTCAGATAGCCAAGAAATTCCCTTGTCTTGTCCGCCTCAATAGTCTGATCCATGCTGACCTTAAGATCGATTTCTTCCAGGGCATTGATGTCAAGACTGTAGAATTCGCTCAGGTCGAGATAGTCACCGGTAAGCACCACGGTAAGATTAATATCCGTTGGTTCAGGTTCAAAGAAAGGAACGATGCTTGTTCCCTCCTGGTAATTGTTGACCCAGTCCAGAGAACCTGTCTGAAGCGCGTTGGAGAGCTTGTACCACAGCAGCGGCTGTCTTACCAGCTCGGCAACCGGCAGAACAAGGTAACCTCCGTTGGCAAGCCTTACAAGTCCCGGTTCAAGAAGATTCTGGTGAGAGTAGGTGGTACCCTGTTCAGTCAGATAGTTTACCTTGCCGAAGAGGGTATACCAGTTTATGTCCCGGCCGTATATTACAGGAACGGTGTTTTTCTCATGAGCCACCATGAGATTGATGATAACCTCGTTGGTAAACGGTTCACCCTTCAGGACCTTTGCCGAGAGAGCCGACAGATAGCCGGCAAGGGCATCTCTGCTTCCCTCCGGAAGTCCTGACTGACTTTCGATGATTTTATTTACAAGCTTTTCCGCATCCACATGGTTTATCAGTTTGTCGAGAAGTTTTGATACGCTGCCGCAGAAATCCACGCCGGAACCTGCTGTAAGCTCGATGCAGGTGGGACGCAGAGGATTGAAGATATTTTCAGCATAACACAGATCGTAAATAGGACGCTTCGGCTCCAGTCCGCCGTTTTCAGTAATCATCCGTGCCACGGTGTTTTCATAGTCGACACCCGGGTATCCTTCAAGTATGAGAACCTGGCTTTTTCCCAAATTTGATTTTCCGTTTATGCGTAAAAATCCGCTTTTGACTCTCGGATGCAGTGAACTCAGACCTATCTGCTCCGCCTGGCTGAGAACGGAAAAGTCGAATTTAAAATCAGTTGCCAGCTGTTCGTATTTTAGTTTCTCCAATTTGTTTTACCCTGTCTGGTGATTAACTGTCTGATGTTGCTGCTGCATATTCTGCGGAAGACATGTTTCATGGAACTGTCCCTGACTTTTTCATGTCAGATGAACGCAGCGGGTGAAAAGGACGAATGTTTCAGACTACCATTTCTTTTTAGGCATGAAAAGTTCATCAAGTTCATCATGCTCCTTCTCCTTGATGTCCTTCATTTCCTTCTGATTCATTGCTGTCAGTTCTTTGCTGATGGTCTGATCCATGTCTGAGAACTCCTTGTCACGGCTTTCAAGCCACGGATCCTTTTCGGTTACGGTTTTGATTATTGAGTGGGCCTTGTTGATAAGCTGCTTTGCAGTTCCCCACTGTCTCGCAGTCATCGCATTGCGGCAGTGGTTCATAAGACTTGATATGTTGATTTTGATGCTGAGAATTTCAAGACGTCGATCTTCGGTTATGAACGCCTTTGGATCAATCTTGCCGCGGTTGTGTTCGCTTCGTGCCACCTTTCTCAGCTTGCTGATGATTTTCAGCATGCTTATGGCCTGCCGGTCGTCCTTCGGAGGGATAAACGGATTATCCTCGCCTGACTTATAGTTGGCATTGACATATTCTATCTGGTTGTTTATGTCGGTAATTCTTGTTCTGATGGAGGTAAGGGACGGATTGCATTCCAGAATATTGTTGAGAGCAAAGAGGATCCTGTTCTGCAGCATGAGAACCAGATTTTTGGAATACGGAATATGACTGGCATTCAGAAGAAGTTCGTCCATGTCATTTATTATGTTTTTGTACCGGGCTATCTTCTTTCTGCGTTCAATTTCCTGCTCCTGTTTGATATTGCAGTAGGATGTATATGCGAAGAATCCCACAAACAGTATGACAAACAGAACTACTATGTATACCATCTTAATACCTGTAAAAATTTTATGCTCCGGAACAGCGTTTTTTTTTCAGACTATTACGTCTGCATACGCCGCAGGAGAATATGCACAATTTTTGCTTCAGATTTCCAGTTTCATTTTACAACAGCACAGAGTTCTCATATAGAGATTAATGTTAATTTTGCTCGTTTCATCATCGCTTTTGCTCAAAAGAAAACTGATTTTTAATCATTCGGAACTCTGCTGATTTGCCGCTGCTGTGTTTTTATGCAAAAAACGTGCGAGGATTATAACCTGTATATTCTCCGGTTTATAAGACTGTTCCGTCGTGACAGGCGGAAATCTTCCTTCGAACTCATATGTTTTTGGAGCTGTCTGCGAAAGGACCTTTCCCGGTTTCTCCCCGGAAAATCGTCTGTTTCGGCATAGTTGCGAAAATTCCGCGTTTCCTGCCCAGTGGGAGAGAACCTTGTTTTACGATCCGGCAGAGAGGGCGTCTTTCCCGGATACGGTATGAGAATGCATATACTTTCGGTCTGGTTGAAAATGTCATCATGATCTTGTAAATTTAACCTTTAACCGAAACGTTTAACCCTCGATCGGAACAACTGCCGGATTTTTTTCTGTCTGCTGCCTGAGTTATTCCGGATGACTGACGAATGCCTGTGGAGGCTGAATTTACAATGAATGTTAAAGAACTGCGGGATATTATAGATCGCCACTGCCTGCTGAGAGATCGCTACCGTCTCCGAAGACTTTTCAAAAAACTGGAGTCTGTAAATTTTTCAGATCCGGCACTTATGGCAGAGCTTGAAAAGGAGTGCGACGAGGCAAAGTTCCTGTTTGATCTCCGGATCTCGTCTGTCCCTGTTTTAACGTATCCGGAGGAACTGCCGGTCAGTGAACGAAAAGAGGAGATCCTTGAGGCGGTAAAAAAAGAGCAGGTAATAATTGTTGCAGGCGATACCGGCTCCGGCAAAACTACGCAGCTTCCCAAAATCTGTCTTGAGGCGGGGCGCGGCATGTACGGCTACATCGGTCATACCCAGCCGAGACGAATAGCGGCAAGGACAGTATCCCAGCGTATCAGTCAGGAGCTTGGCACCGAACCCGGGACGGCAGTGGGTTATAAAGTCCGCTTTACGGACGAGACAAAACCGGAGTCCCTGATCAAGATCATGACTGACGGTATTCTGCTTTCAGAGCTGTCTTCAGATCGCTACCTTGATGCCTATGACACCATAATTATTGATGAGGCTCATGAAAGAAGTCTAAATATCGATTTTCTGCTCGGCTATCTGAAAAAGCTTCTGCAGAAGAGAAGGGATCTCAAGCTTATCATTACATCCGCCACCATAGATGTGGAAAGGTTCTCGTCTCATTTTGACAATGCAAAGGTTATAACGGTGGCCGGAAGAACATATCCGGTGGAAACACTGTACCGTCCTCCGGTCGAAAGCGAAGAGAATCCGGACGGCGATCTATATACTTCTGTGCTCCTTGCCATTGAGGAACTTTCATCCTACGACTACGGTGACATTCTCGTATTCCTGGACGGTGAAAGAACCATATGGGAGCTGTCTGATTTCCTGGGGAGGCAGAATCTTAGGGATACGGAAATTCTGCCTCTTTATGCCAGACTTCCTGCAGCGGAGCAGAACAGAATTTTTCTTCCACATGCCGGAAGAAGAGTGATCCTTTCCACCAATGTGGCCGAAACCTCCCTTACCGTTCCGGGGATCAAGTTTGTGATTGACGCGGGTACAGCCCGCATCAGCCGCTATTCTCCGCGAACCAAGGTTCAGAGACTTCCTGTGGAGCCCGTGTCCCAGGCCAGTGCCAACCAGAGACGCGGACGCTGCGGCCGTACAAGCGACGGCATCTGTATAAGACTTTATTCCGAGGAAGATTTCAGTTCACGTCCGGAATACACAGATCCTGAAATTCTGAGAACGAACCTGGCGTCGGTTATTCTGCAGATGATGACGCTGAAACTTGGTGCCGTGGAGGAGTTCCCTTTCATTGATCCTCCTGACAGCAGACTGATATCCGACGGCTACCGCACCCTTGAGGAGATAGGTGCCATAAGGAAGGATCAGCTGACTCAGATCGGCCGACTCATAGCAAAAATACCAGCCGATCCGAGACTGGCAAAAATGCTCCTTACAGCTTCGGAACTTGGCTGTCTCAGTGAAATGCTTGTTGTGGTTTCCGGACTTTCCATTCAGGATCCGAGAGAACGGCCTCTCAGCAAAAAGGATGCGTCTTCCCAGATGCATCAGCGCTTTGCGGATGAGAATTCTGATTTTATGAGCTATCTGAATCTCTGGCGGTATATTCAGGATCTGATCTCCTCGGAAAGCTACTCCCAGCTTCGGAAACGCTGCCGCAGGGAATTTCTCTCCTACCTCCGGATCAGGGAATGGGAGGATCTTCACCGGCAGCTGACCAAATCCTGCCGGGATCTCTCACTTAAATTTAATAAGGCCGAAGCCGATTATGCCTCTCTTCACCGATCTGTGGTTTCTGCCATGATAAGCCATGCCGGCATGAAATCACCGGAAACCAGCGAATATATCGGAGCAAGAGGCGCCCGTTTTCTTATAGCATATACCTCTGGACTTCACCGTCGCGGTAAAAAGTGGGTCATTGCCGCGGAGCTTACTGAAACCTCAAGGTTATATGCCCGCTCCGTGGCCGCCATAGAGCCGGAATGGCTTGAGGAATACGGCAGTGACTACCTGAAGAGATCCTATTCTGAAATCAGATGGTCAAAAAAGAGCGGTGCCGTGCTGGCTGATATGAAAATATCGCTTCTCGGACTTCCTGTTGTAAACGGACGTACAGTTCAGTATGAACATGTGGAGCCGGCACTGTGCCGTGAGCTGTTTATACGCCACGGACTGGTGGAGGGAGATCTGGACTGTCAGATGAAGTTTTTCAGAGATAACCAGCGTCTGGTGGAAAGCGTTCTTGAGGAGGAGGACAAGGCCCGCCGCAGAGATATTCTTGTAAGTGATGACGATCTGTATTTTTTCTATGAAAAGAGGATCCCGGAGGATGTCTGCTCCTGGGTTAAATTCAAAAAATGGTGGGAAAAGAAGAGCAGAGAGAAACCTGATTTTCTGAATTTCAACATGGATTTTCTTATCAGCGATCGCAGCAAGCTTGCGGATAAAAAAGACTATCCGGATACCATGCAGCTGGAACGCTATAAAATCGGGCTGAGCTATCATTTTGATCCGACTGCGGATGATGACGGAGTTACCATCCGTCTTCCCCTCTCAATTCTGAACCAGGTGGAAGCCAGGGATTTTGAATTTATAGTTCCGGGTCTCCGCATGGAGTTCTTTACGGAAATTATCAGAACTCTGCCGAAGAATCTGAGGAAACTGTTCATACCTGCTCCTACCTATGCAAAGTTTCTTTTTGAATCAATCAGCCCGGATACCGGAACTCTGTGGAAGGACATAGAAACATGTCTGACCAGAGCAGGCGGTACTGAAATAAAGAAGGAGGATTTTAATCTTGAGGCTCTACCTAAACATCTTAAGTTCAATTTTGCCGTGGTGGACGGAAAAAATCACTGCATAGGGCAGGGCAGGAGCCTCGAGGTTCTGAAGCAGTCTCTTGACGAGCGGATGAAATCCAATTTTCAGGAGATTGTCAGGAACAAAACTGATGACGGAGTCTATACGGACTGGACCTTTGGTGAAATCAGAAAATCATCCAGCACAAGAGTCAACAGACTTGAAATCATAACCTATCCTTCTCTGAGAGATGACGGCACCTCGGTTCGTATTGTAACCTGCGACAATCAGACAGAGCAGATGGCCATGCTGTGGCGTGGCATACGCCGTCTGGTCATGCTCAGTATTGCAAATCCTGTGGCCTATCTTCATGCCAGACTGCCGAACAAGACAAAACTGAGTCTTTATTATCACGGCGTTGGAGGTATTTCAGATCTGATTAACGACTGTATCGGAGCTGCGGTTGACTATCTGATGAAGAGCCATGGCGCTCCGGTCTGGAACAGGGATGATTTTATAAAGCTCAGGGACGGGATCCGGGGGGATATTAACGAGACAACGGCTGTAACCGCAGAGCGTGTGGAGAAGATCCTGGTGATTTACAATGAAATCAACAAGAAGCTTAAGGGAAGTCTTGATTTAAGAACAGCACTGAACTATTCCCATGTCAGGGCACAGCTGGGATCTCTGATCCACAGAGGCTTTGTTACGGAAGCGGGATATGAGCGCCTTGATGATTTGAGAAGATACCTTACAGCTCTTGACAGGCGTACAGACAGGATCAAGATTGACTCAAGACAGGATCTGGTGAGAATGGAGATGCTGGATGCTCTGCACAAGGAGCAGCAGGATCTTACTCTCGGATTTGCGGGACCGGATGCCGTGCCTGAGGAAATCAAGGAGCTGCGCTGGATGATAGAGGAGTTCAAGGTATCACTTTACGCCCAGGGTATAGGCACCAGATATCCGGTTTCTGAAAAGAGGATCAGACAGGAAATCAGCAGACTGAAGGATCTTTACCGTCACTGATCTGCCGCAGAGGAAAGACACAAGACTGACGGGTTCCTGAATACTTCAATGGTGCATATATGATATTTCGTGTTCTGCCGTGCAGTTAGATTTATGTGGCGTATCTGTCAATGACAGCAGACACTGTCCGCACTGGGCGGGAAACCGTGGAGAGGGGGAGACCCCGGGAATCTGAGTACTGCGGATGACAGATTTTTCCTGCAGTTCCCGAGGTTAAAGGGAAGTGATGAATCCTGCATGAATCACATATATTGCCATAAAGGAAGAAGCATGCAAATTCCCCGCTTTACACTTTACTTGGCACGCCGGTACACAACAGTGCAATATTCATCATCTTCGGCCGGTTCGGTGCCGGCGCAGTCAAACTCCGGATCGGCGGAGTGAACGAAGAGAATGTCATCTCCTTTCTGCACATATGTGGTGTATTTCAAAGGTGTTGGATCGTCCTTCTTTGTTTTATTACCCTCATGGACAGTGCAGGGGGCATTCTTCTCAACAGGTTTAAGTTTGCTGTCACCGTTCTTCACCGCTGTATGCACGCATTTTCTGGTAAATTCCGGAATGATCTTCTGTTCGGTAACCTTGTATTTATCACCGGTCTTTTCAATAATTAGAGAAAACTCAGGATCATCTCTGTGAATCCATTCACCGACAAACGGCTCTGCCATGACTAATCCCGAATAAAAGAAAGCGCAAAGCAAAACAGTAAAACGCAGGTAGTTCATATTTCAGTTCAATCCTCAACTAAAAAAATATCAATACAACAGTTTCAGTTTACTTTTGTCTGACTGTTTTTTGTCTGTCTTAATATTTTTTTTGTGAACAGCCTGTAAAATGCTCATCTTTTTTTTAGACTGCTGTCACATCATGCTGCAATGCTCAAAATATTCCTTTCTGTATGGTCTGTTCATTGTTCCCGGACACTATCCCCGAAACCCGTTTCGTTATGTTTCAGTCTGTGTTCCCGCCTCGAAAAATCCAGTAATACCCGTTTCGCCTTCCTGATGTAGAAAACCAAGGGAACTTTACCATAGTAAACTTTTTGAAAATTTTCGCAGAAACGGGGAACGGACAGACCGATCCTCCGGAAACCTGACCCGGCAGGGATAAAAACTCCTGCAATACGGAAATGTACATTCAGACAGATGGTGAAATCTGAGTATGTAAAAGAGGAAATACAGACACAGTTTGTGAAGTTTTTCCTCTGAAGATCATCTTTGTATGGAGATTTGATCGTATGTAAGCTGCAGTATCTGAGGAAACTTTGTACAGAGATCATATCTCCGCAAGACAGCCTTGTCTGAACATGAATCTTTATGGTCAACAGATGAGGTGTTCAGCCTCCGGCATTACTTTTCCTGCCGTTCTTCTGTATCACCGTAAAGAGCCTTCAGCACCGCCTCCAGTTTTCTGTTTCGTGATTCAACTGCTTCAGCAGCTTTTCCGTCAGGGTAGGAGTAAAATCCTTTTCCGGTTTTTATTCCGTATTCTCCCTTTTCGTATTTTTCCCTAAGAAGTCCCGGTATATCCGGAGAATTCTCGAGATCCGGCATCAGGTATTCACTGATCCTGTAGAAAATGTCTATTCCTCCAAGATCCAGTGATTCCAGCTGACCGATGCAGGCCCATCTGATCCCGAGACCGTACTTCATCACGTTGTCCACGTCCTCCATGTCGATTACGTCCTGATCCAGCATGGACATGATTTCTCTGATGACTGCAAGCTGGATCCTGTTACCAGCAAAACCCGGAACATCCTTTTTTACAACGGCGGGCTTTTTGTCCAGAGCCAGACACAGACTGCGAATTGCTTCAGTTACATCCTTTGAGGTTTTTTCACTGTTGATTATTTCGATCAGAGGAATTAATGCAGGCGGATTCCACCAGTGCATGCCAAGAAACCTTTCAGGATTTTTTACTGCTGTTGACAGTTTATTGATGGACAGACCTGATGTGTTTGTGGCAATAATGCAGTTGTCATCAGCCATTGGAGAAATTTTCCGGAAAAAATCCTGCTTCAGTTCCATGTTCTCCGATATGCACTCGATAATCAGATCCCGGCTGCTGAATGCACTGTAGTCTTCTGTCAGTTCAATTGACTTCAGCAGTTCCGGAGCAATTTTTGACGCTGCCTTTTCAAGTCCCGCTGAGCTGTGATTCCAGAGGATTACGGAAAAACCTTTTCTGGCAAATATCTGGGCCATGGAGTGTCCCATGGTGCCGCACCCGGCAACAGTGATTTTGTTAATGTTCATTTGTTCCCTCCTTCATATACTTTCTCTTAAGTTCTTCGTCTTTATTTATGATGTCATGTGCAAGACACCATAAGTATTCTTCAAAAATGCTGTTCACCTTTCATCTCATTTTAAAATTTAAAATTGACTGGATATGTTAATCACCGTACGAACCTGGCACAGTGCTGATTGCATTCAGGATCCTGCAGCAGGAAAGATCATGAAATCAGAGTTATGCCTGTTTCCGGTATGGTAGCACATACATCATGAACCGGTTTTTATCCTGTTCTCAAATCTGTCTCACGACCGAATTTTCTTCCTATTTGTCCCGTATGGAGTTTCGTGGTTTAAGTTTTTTAAGATTTTAAGATTTTAAGATTATTTTCCGCCTGTTTTTATGTAGAGTCTTTTACGCAGAGTTCAGTTATAACTCAATAATTGATTGAATAATGTCATAACATGACTTTATAGTGTGATAAACCTGTGTTATATGGATTACAATAGTAATTAAATTGTAAAAATGTGAAATATTTTACAAAAAATCGATCTTTGGTCTTGCAATTTTTGAAAAGTTGTGTATAATAATCAACAAGAAAACAGAATATTTTGTTAAACTTAATCTGAAGTGACATAATATATCTGATATTAAAACAAAAACTTCGAGCTGTTATTGTTCGCTGTTTTCCTGAAAATTCAGATGGCCGGTTTTTTCTCCGTTTCCCGAGCCTCTGTTTTCTCACTTTTTTTAACCGTGAAGATAACTTTGTATCCTGTACATCTGTCTGCTCGAGACTGTCATTTTTCCGGAGGTTTGCCATGCTTTACTATACTGTTACCGTAAAAGGAAAATTTTCCAATGTCAGTGCTGATTTTCAGGAGACTTCATTCAACGGACGCAGACTTAAGAAGATGTCTTCAGAAACTCTTGCCAGATTTCATCAGTTTCAGCATGAGAAGATCATGTTCAGTCTTGTTCCCAACAGTGACTATTTCTTCTGTCCGTGCGATACCGACGGCAAAACCTATATTGAGTTCTTTGTTGCCTGCTGTACACGAGGCCGCAGCTTTGATGATGTGTCGGCTGCAATCTCAGGCATGATTAACGAGCTCATCGGCATAAAGGTTACTGTCGGTGAATACAGCGAAATTACTCTGGAAAAATATCTGAAGCTTTTTGACAAGGCGGATGATGACGGGATGTATAAGAGATCTGAAATGATTTCATCCTGTCCGTTCATGCACCTCAGAAGTACAAAGCTTCTCAGAAGGGACAGTTTTAACTGGTGCGACGGCATTGTTGAGGACGGCGTTCTGGATCACGAAAAGGCTCTTGCAGAACTTGGCTGTATCAGACTGCCTGGTGACGAACTTTCAGATGAGCTGGAGCGGATTTACAGTCCTGATGCTGAGTCCGGAGTTTTCGGTCATCCTGTCCACTATTATATCGAGTCTCCTGATCTGGACTCGGCAAAGGAGGTTGCCGGGTTCATTATCAGAATGCTGTATTCCAGAGGGCGTCTTCTGAGCCGCTGCTACAGTACTGTCAACATGAATTCATATGACTGTGCCCAGGATTCTGAAAACGAGTTTCTGGATTTTCTCGCACTTCAGGAATATGCGTCCAGCTTGCTGGTTTTTGATAATGATCAGAATGGCGAACAGCACGGCGAGTCCGACAGTGCCGTCTGCACCGTAAACGAAGATCTGTCCCGTGTTTTCGGCCTGATTGAAAAGGCGTCTCTGACCACGCTGTTTTTCATAGTACGCATCACTGCCGGAAAGAGTTCAGGCAGTGACAGAGCCCTGCTGACTGCTGTCCAGCAGCATCTGTCTCTTGTCAGGATTAAAACCGGCTTCGGTACAAAGGCTCAGGCTGTGTCTTACATGACAGATCTGGTGTCCAAATCCGGATATGACAGATGGATCGAGGATGCCTGCAGACTTCTTAAGGATGATCCGAGATCTGAATTTTCTGTCAACATGGTGAATGACATATTTGGAAAGTGGAGCAGGCGCGTTCTGACCAACACCGTGTACAGCTGCTATGAAAATGTTAACAGCCCGGAAAAGACAGAGAGGAAAAGATGTTCATCGGCCTACAGGACACTGCAGAACATGACTGGTCTTGACAAGGTTAAGAACATCATCGATGAGATCATTGCCGTATCCACCGTATCGAAACGGAAAAGAACCCTTGGCATTGAAGATAAAGCCAAGTCCTGTCACATGATTTTTACCGGCAATCCCGGTACTGCAAAAACCACCGTGGCAAGACTTCTTGCTCAGATCCTGAGGGAGGAAAAGATCCTTAAGCACGGTTCCTTTGTGGAGTGCGGTCGTTCAGATCTTGTGGGAAAGTTTGTGGGATGGACTGCCAAAAATGTCGTTTCAATGTTTAACCGGGCTGAAGGAGGCATACTCTTTATTGATGAGGCCTATTCTCTTGCCAATGATCTGGATCATGGTTTCGGCGCAGAGGCTATTGATACCATAGTACAGGAGATGGAAAACCGTCGTGACAGGATGATTGTAATTCTGGCAGGTTATTCCGAGCCGATGAAAAGGCTTCTTGATGCCAATTCCGGTCTTTCCAGCCGTATTGCCTTCCATATTGATTTTCCGGATTACGGAGTCGGTGAGCTGGAGGATATTATGAGTTCTATGCTGAGGGATAACAAACTCAGGATCTCCGAAGATGCTGTGAGAAAGTGCCGCGGGATCTATCAAAAGGCTGTGACTGTTGACGGTTTCGGCAACGGAAGATTTGTCCGCAACCTTATTGAATCCGCACAGCTCAGACAGGCTCTAAGACTCAGAAAGCAGTACGGCAGAAGGGATATTCCGAAGAAAGCACTTACTGAACTGGTTGCTGATGATTTCTGCCTGCCGGAGAATCCGCACTTTGAAACTGAACACAGATTCAGAATAGGATTTACCGCATAGCCGCTCATTGCGGAGATGAATAGAATAATCAGCGAATTATCAGAAGTTTCTCTGCCTGTGCGGAGAAAAAGAATAATGAAGGATGAACTCAGCAGAAGGATTGTTCACAGTCATTAAGAAAACAGCAGAGAGAAAACTGTAAAAGAAAAAGTCAGTAACAGACACCAAAGTCAGTCAGCTGCGATCCGGTATGCTGCCGTCAGATTATTCCGGTGGCGGCTTATCAAGCGAATAATCCGGGAAGTTAACCGGCGGAGTCCGGCCTGTCAGAAGGAGATTATCATGATTGATTTAGAAGATATGAAGAAACTGTTTGCAGACAATGCTTTTTATCTTCTTGCTCATCACAGGCGGATTCTGTCAGACAGCAGACTGTCTCTGTGTCGTGTTCCGGTCAAGCCGCTGTTTATGGCATCGGAAAAATGTCTTACTCTTGGATGCTGCATTGGGTTGTGGAAGGATTATTCACTGACCAGATTCTATTCGGGAGAGAAAAATGGATTTACCGAGGCGGACGCCACTCATGCCGGAACATCAATGATGAAGACTATGATATGTCCATTTCAGGATTCAGGTGCTGGCAGCTGCACGGCTGTACGGAATAACGGAGAAGTCATAGAAGTCGGGACCTACTTGCTTTGGTCTTATCGTGAATACAGGTCTGTATTTTGTAACATTGCAAAAAAATACAGTGCCCAGGCAAAGATCAGCAAATCCGGAATTCTTTCCCTGCCGAATGTGATTAATTTGCTGCGAAAGGAAGATCTGAATACTTACCCTGACGGGGAAACCGCCCTCGAAAATTATAATTGCGCTCTTGATGAAGTGTTCGAAGGTACCCGTCAGTGGCTGAGTGAATGTAAATCCAGATCTTTTATTCATCACGAACATTATTGCGGGCGTGCGGTAATCAGTCTCGATGAGCTGCAGAATATCAGAAAAGATCTTACAGAACTGCTGAAACCATTCCCGAATCATCCTGAATACAACAGCGTCATGAGCAGAATGGAATCAGGGAAAGATCTTTGTATACGTGCCCTGCCTGACAGTACAGCTGCCGCTCTGGATGATTTCTTCTGGTACTGTACGGAAAAATACAGGACTCTTGTTCCTGCTCTTCGTTCAGATGCTGTTCTGGCTGTTTACCATGATTACTTGGATGCTGTTAAAAACAACGGCGACATTCAGAAAGTAAATGAATTGATAAGAGCTACAAAAAGAGAGCTCAGAAACGCGACTGTCACACAGGGGGAAGGATCTAAAAGAATTGCCGGTCTGGAAAGGCGTAAAAAAGAACTGCTCAGTGATGCGGAAACTTTTCTGAGGGATGCGCTTACTGTAATCCTTGGTAACAATAATTACCATTTTCTGAAGTTTGATAACAGAAATGTGCTTGAACACTTTGTTGCAAAGTGCAGAAGGGAAAAGCAGTCCGGGTGACTTTAGGGTTAAATATTCCGTTTTCATTTTTCATACAGATATTCACGAACAGATCTGCGGTTATTTCAGCGGGGTGAATGCGGTTGTCTTTATTTAGGAGTGAAGGAATGCACAGTTATTTTGCGTGATCAGGGATTTAAAACAATGACCGGGACAGTCAATTTTCAGATCAGGTTAGGGATGAATTAGGAAACAGGAGAGAGGATCATGACTGAATCAGATGATGATAAACTTTTTACTGACAATGCTTTTTACCTTCTCGCTCATCACAGACGGATTCTGGCTGACGGCAGAATGGCTCAGTGCAGTCTGCCAGACTTTCTGGCTATGCCATTTATCAACACAACAGGAAAAAAGAACAGACCGACTCTTGGAAGTTACCTTGAGTGGTGGACTGATTATTCCTTTACAAAGTTGTATTCCAGGGATGAAGAAAAAAGCACGGACGGAAACAGTCCTGACAGCAGCATGACCATGATGAAGACGCTGATCTTTTCACTGACCGGCAGCCCTTTGTCCGGTTCCAACAGCTGTCGCGGAGTGCAGGAGGGCGGATCTGTAATAAGTATTGTTCTCAGTCCGTTTTCAAAATACGTATCTACTCTTCTGAATCTTGCAAGTACACACCGCATGACGGGACTTCTTTTGCAGGGTGAACCTTTTTCTCTGCTGCAGGTTATTGAGACACTCAGAAAGGAGGACTGTGACCGGTTCCGTAACGGGGAGGAAGCCAGGAAAGAATTTTCCAGAGTTATTGACGAAGTCTTTGCCGGTACTGATCAGTGGCTGAGCTGCTGCAGTTATTACCGTAATTACCGTTTCGGGGGATGTGTAGTCAGGACTAAGGAGCTTCAGAACATTAAAAATGCTGTGGCAGATATGCTGAAATCCGCACCGGAGCATCTTCGAAATTCAGAAGAATTCAGCGGCAAGACCGTCCGGTTATCAGTCAAAAAAAAATTTGGAGCAGGTCTGACAGACGTCCTCGCAGCAGAAGCTGACAACTGCCTTTCGTTCTGGGTGTCAGCTTACCTGAAACTCGTTTCGGAACTGCGTGCAGGATTAATAACGGCTGTTTATCTCGATTATCTGGATGCTCTGGAAAAAAATAAAGATGAACTGGAGAAAATAAGTGCAGACATAAAAACTGCAAGAGCAGGGCTGAAAAATGGTACTGTTACTCAGAAGGACGGTTCAAAGAGGATTTATGAGCTGAAAAAACGCAGGAGATCTCTGGAAATGGAGACCAAAAATTTTCTTGAATATGGTCTGACTGTAATTGTTGGAAAATCCTGTTACAGAATGCTCAGGTTCAATGAAATGGCTGTCCTTGAACGTTTTGTTGCCGAGCACGGGAGCAGTGTTCCAGCCGGATTGAAATGATTCTTATGATACTGACGAAACTGCAGCGGAGAATCAGAGATTACTGAATAAATCTCCCGCCGGACTGACTTAATTTTACTTCCTTTCAATACAGGAGAAAAGAATGGGCGTAACTCTTGAAATGTGGCGGCTGTTTTTCAGAAACGCTTTTTACCTTCTTGCTCATCACAGGCGTATTCTGTCTGACAACCGAATGGCCATGTGCGGTTTTAAAACAGACGGAAGAGTGTTTGGATATGGACCGATGAAAAAGGAATTAACTCTTGGATGTTATATGGATCTGTGGGTTAACTGCCCTGTCAGCAGGTTCTATTCAAGAACGGCAGCTGACGCCAGTGAAGGAAACTGTGACGGTAAAGGACATTCCATGATGAAGACTCTGATTTACACTTTCTGGGGTCATAGCATTGGAGATGGCTACTCATATCCGGCGGTGATGGAGAACGGAAGAAATACATCCGCATTTTTAAATCCTTATTTGGATTACATGAATTCTCTGGTTCTTATATGCTGCAGTCGATTTCAAAGTAATGTGAACTACAAAGGTCAGATCTTTTCGCTGCAGCAGGTGATTGATGAACTTAAAAAGGAGGACAGGGAACAGTTCCGTGATGAAGAGGAGGCGGAGGAGAATTTCCGCCGGGTTATTGATGAAGTTTTTGCCGACACCACTCAGTGGCAGAGTAATCGCAGTTATTTCTGCTTTCGGGATGATCAGGTTCTCAATCCGTCTATGCTGCAGACTGTTAAAAACAGAATTGTCGATCTGATCCGGTCATCTCCGGAATCTTTGCGCAGTTCTGATGAATGTGTCAGGCTTATGAACAGAATAGAAGCAGAAAAAGACCGGGGAACTCATGACAAAATAAATTTTGAAGCAGGGGAACCGGACATTTCCCTTGAGTATTACTCTGCTGAATATTTTAAACTTGTGCTGGCATTACGTACCGACCAGGTATTAATGTTCTGTGATGACTACCGGGATATTCGCGAAAAGAAGGCAGAGGAACTTAAAAATGTACGACAGGAAATCAGAGAGGTAATCAGCGATATCAGAAGCGGAGCTGTTTCACGGGAGGACGGGGTAGCCGAAATTTCCTGTCTGAGAGAAATCAAAGGGGATTTGCTTGAAAAATATGATGGTTTTCTTGAGAAGGCTCTTACCATTATTCTTGGAAGAGACTGCTACACGGCACTTAATTTTGATTGCATTTCAGCTGTTGATCGTTTTGTCGCCGGGCATAAACATACTGTGGTCAAGTAAACCTGATTCATTTGTTTTTTGATTCCAGGGCATCGGTCAGGTCCTGGAACTGTACAGTTGAGCAACTGAAACATAAACCCTGAATAGAGTGAAGATTTCCCTTCCTGTAATGTTTCCCTGTCAGGTTATTTCTTCAGCAAAGAAGTGCGATATTTTCCGAGGAACTGAAAATGGAGAAATATATGGCGGGATCAGATGATAATCTCAAGACATTAACTGACAACGCTTTTTATCTTCTGGCTCATCACAGACGGATCCTCTCAGACGCCAGAATGGCCATGTGCTGTCTGCCGTTCAGATCCGGTTTGAGATTTTTCGGAACGATTGACAGAGTTACACTTGGAGGCTGTCTGGACTGGTGGATTAACTGCTCTCTCGCCAGACTCTATTCTGCAGCATTGAAAAAGGATACCGTGGGATACAGTACAGGCAAAAACAGATCCATGCTGAAGACACTTGTTTACGGAGTACACGGCGATGTTGTTTCAGGCCGGAACTTCTGTCGTGCTGTAAGGGATGATGGAACATACATTTTCTGTTCTCTCAGTTCCTTCTCTGACATCTATTTCTCCCTGGAGCATTCTCTCAGAAAAATTCGCAGGCAGGTGCAGGAACCTGTAACTGATATATTTTCGCTGCATCAGGTGATTGATCTGCTCAAAAAGGAGGACAGTGAACAGTACCGTAACGAAGAGGAGGCGGAGGAGAATTTGCGCCGGATTATTGATGAAGTCTTTGCCGACACCCGCAGGTGGCTGACCGGCTGCAGTTATTTCCGCAAAAAAAATGATGATTCTGCGGATCCTGATATGCTGCGTACAGTTAAGGATGAGATACTTAATCTGCTGAAGGTCGCGCCGGATCATCTGCGGAACTCTGAGGAATGCTGCAGACTTACTGCCAGGATAGACGCGGAAAAGGATCCGGGTGTTCACGGTCTGACAAATTCTGAAGCTGCGGAAGCTGAAGATTCTCTTTTATATTTCACATCGAAATATTTGAAGTTTGTTACTGAGATGAATGCCGGCAGAATTTTGAGGATATTTGAGGATTACCGTGAGAGCCGGACCAGAAAGCAGAATGATCTGAAGGAGATAAGTGATGGAATAAGGAGAGTCAGAAGGGACTTCAGAGAAGGAACTGTCACGCAGAAGGAAGAATCAGAACGTATTTCAGAACTTAAAGACATAAAAAAACGGCTGCTTTCGGATGATGATGAGTTTCTTGAAAGAGCTTTGATCACAATCCTGGGAAAAAACATCTGCGAACTGCTCGAATTTGGCAGTCGTCATGTACAGGAACGTTTTGTCGCAGAGCACAGGAACATTTTTCCTGACAGACAGATCTTATAGTCTTCATGTCTTCTTCGTGATTTTTTTTCATTCCTGTTGCACTTCGGTGACAGTAGGTCAGCAGTTTTGGCCGGCTGCTAATCTGTTGCTTCGTCAGGTCGTGGAAACTGTGCCTTCGGCATGCTGGTGAAGCTGTTTTTTCGGCAGGTTATGACTCTCAGACTGAAAACATAAAAGGTTAGACATGCAGAATAAGGAACCGTCTCAAAATAAAATGTAATCCTTTTAGGACGGTTTATCAGATCAACACTTTTCCTGAACATAGCCATATTAAAAGGGAGGAGGAATATGAAAATCACGTTATACAAAAATGCTTTGAATGAGCGTATCGACATAGATACTTTTCAGCATATCGTGACTTATAATCCATCACATAATAGTTTTGCTGATACATCGTTAAATTTAAATCCGAGTATTAATTAAAAGTTTCACAAACTTTAGGACTATACTGACTAGCCTATGCCACAAGGGTTTAACCCTATTCTAATCAAAAAATCATCAATATTGTAAGATTTCAAGATACGAATCCTCCTTATATGGGGGATTTTTCGTTTATTT
>JAEEGL014636696.1_pt1 | contig 38862 bp, 32 predicted proteins | sample 9134231 | NCBI WGS metagenome assembly JAEEGL01 (sample SAMN16246548, study PRJNA631951) | gut metagenome | biome: gut microbiome; feature: rumen; material: fiber-attached | host: Bos | place: Iran: Karaj | collected 2018-10 | reverse complement strand
TTGATGCGGTTGAGCTGCGGGATCACCTCGTCGTTCATGATCTTCTCCAGGCCCGGATAGCTTTCCTTCGCCATCACGGAGTACTGGATAATCGGCATGAGGCTCGAATTGAGCTTGAACATCACCGGGCTGGAGCAACCGTCAGGCAGGTTGCTCTTGATCATGTCGATTTACGATCGTATTGCGGTTGACGCCTCATCCCGGTCCGTGCCCCACTCGAGCTCCAGCGAGACGACCGACATGTTGTCGCGCGACGATGAAGTGAGTTCCTTGAGGCCGTCCACGGAGGTCAGGCTGTTCTCGATGATCTTGGTCACATTGGTCTCGATCTCGCTGGCGGAAGCTCCCGCGTAGGTGGTCATCACCGTGATGTACGGCGGTTCCATCTCGGGGAACTGGTCGATCGGCAGCTTCGAAAGCGAGAAGATACCGATGACGATGACCGCCACGAAGATCAGCGCCGTTGTGACCGGTTTGTTAATCGCTGACTTGTAGATGCTCATCGGTTAGTTCTCCTTGGTTACGTTCAACTTCGTGCCGTCCACCAGCTTGGCCTGGCCGACGGTGACCAGGCGGTCGCCTTCCTTCAGTTCGTCGCTGATGACCTCGACCTTCTCGTCGAAGCGCTGGCCCATCTTCACGAAGACGCGCTTGGCCACGCCGTTCTCATCGAGGAAGACGTAGCGGTCGTTCGAGCCGGTGAGCTTGAGCACGGACTGGTACGGCACGACCATCGTGCGCTCCATGCCCAGCGACATCTGCGTCTTGACGTACATGCCGGGGCGGAGCTTCAGCCCGCTGTTCGGGATGCGGAGGCGGGCCTGGAAGGTGTGCGACGCGGGATCGACGGTCGGGTAGACGATCTCGATCGTTGCGGGGAACGTCTGGCCCGGGTAGGTCTCGCAGACGATGTCCACGCGCATTCCCTTCTTCACGAGCGGATAGTAGTGCTCGGGAATCGCGATCTGGGCGCGGAGCGTGCTGATCTGCGTCAGCACGAGGATCGGCTGGCCACTGTAAAGCTCGCCGTCCTCATAGTTGCGGGCGGAGATGACGCCGCCGAAGGGCGCGCGCACATACGTGTTCCTCTCCAGGAAATCGAGCGACTCCTTGGTCTGCTCATAGCTCAGCTTGGTCTGGTCGTAGAGCTGCTGGGAGACCGCGCCGCTTCCGCGGAGCGATTCCATGCGCTCCATCTCGACGCCCAGGTTGGCATACGTGAGCTTGGTGGTCGTATACTGGTTCTCGTCCATCCGAACGAGCATCGTGCCGGCGCTCACCGTGGTGCCGACCTCCACGAAGATGTGTTCGATCTTGCCGGTCACCGAAGGGGCGACATTGAGGGTCTGCCAGCCTTCGAGGGTGGTGGAGAATTCCAGTTCACGGGAGATGTCGGACATCGAGATACCGGTGGTCTCGACCAGCTCCACGCGGTCAGCGACCTGTTGCTCGGTCTCTTTTCCGCCGCAAGCGGCGGCCAGGACGGCCAGGGCCGTCAGAAGGAGAATGCTGCTTTTTTTCATATTTCGTTATTTTTTGTTCAGGAGTTGTTGGAGGGAAACTTTGGCTTCGACGATATCGAGGAGCGACTCCACGTAGTTGCTCTGCGCCGTGAGCAGGCTGGTTCCCGCATTGGTGACGTCGAGGCTCGAGGCCACGCCGTGCTTATATTTCAAGGAGATGTTGTCGAAGACGCGCTCCGCCACATCCACGCTCTGTTTCTGGAGGTTGTACTTTTCCAGGGCCGTGCGGAGGTTGTAGACCAGCTGGCGGTGCTGGAGGTTGAGCGACAGCTCGGTGTTCTCCAGCGTGTTGAGCTGCTTCTGGTAGGACAGGCGGGCATCCTTGACCGCCGCCGTCATCTTGCCGGAGGTGAAGAGCGGAATGTTGAGCTGGGCGCCGATCATATTCGGCGGCGTCATGTTCATCGTCGGCTCGTTGCTGAAGTTGTGGCGGCCGCTGTACTGGTGGTAGATACTGAACGTCGGGCCGTTCTGCCAGCCGGTGAGGGCGATCTGCTTGCGCGCCAGCTCGGTGTTCTGTTTCAGGAGCTGGTAGTCGTAGTTGTCGTCGAGATCGAATTGGGCCGTCAGCAGCTGGGAGGTGGTGTCGAAGTTGAGCAGGTCGTCGATGGTCTGGGTCAGTTTGATTTCGACGTTTTCGTCGAGGCAGAGCTGCAGGCGCAGGGAGTTGTAGACCATCTCCAGGGCGCGGCGCGTCGTGTTGAGCGCATTGTCCATCGTGGCCACCTGGACCTCGAGCTTGTCGGCATCGGTCTGCTCGGCAACGCCCGCATCGACGGAGCTCTGCGTAATCTCATAGAGCTTCTGCATGCTCTCGCGGTTCTTCTCGAGAAGCGAGATGGTCTCTTCCGTGACCAGGGCGGAGAAGTAGAGGGTCTCAACCTGGTCGGCGATCATCCTTTCGTTCTTCTCCAGGGTGATGTCGGCCATTCGGCGGGAGATGTTGGCAATGCCGATGCTGACGATCTGGGCGCCGTTGACGCCAATGGCGGTCTGCACGCCGAACGTGGCGTAGGGCGGCATCGAGAGCTGCATCTGGCCCAGGTCCATCTTATAGCCCATCATATTGGAATAGGAGGTGCTGGCGGTAATCTGCGGGAGCAGGCCGGCAATGGCCTGCCAGCGCGATGCCTGTGCCTTGCGAATGTCGAGGGAGGCATTCTGGAGCGTGTAGTTGTGCTCGATGGCGTATTGCTGCGCTTCGTCGAGCGACAGGACAATACGGTCCTGTGCGGCGACGGGTACAACGGCCATGAGGGCCAGGAGCAGCAACGCCGTTTTGGTTCGTTTCAGTATCATTTTCTACAGTGATTTCGTTTTAACAAAAGCGTATTTTTACTGCAAAAATCACGCCGAAAATGACACCAAAAGCCGGAAACGCAACACTGCGCTCCGGCTTTTGGTTTATTCTGCGAAAAATTAGTCCTTGTAGAGGCCTTCGCGGGAGAGGAGGTGGTCGAGGTTAGCGAGGCCGTAGAGGGTGACGGCGGTGACGACGGCCGAGTGCTCCATGTATTCGGGGATGCACTTGTTGTAGATGTCACGCTCGGTGTGCCAGATCTCGCGGTACTCGAAGTTGTAACCCTTCGGGTCGGTTTCGCGGAAGGAAATCGTCGGGACGCCGTTCATGGAGAAGTAGGCGTGGTCGCTGCCGCCGGCGCGGGTCGGGCGCGCCTGCGGCGGGCCCTGCCGCTTCTCCACCTTGAACGGGAATTCAGGATTCATGTTCTCGAGGGGCTTGCAGACCTTGACGAAGTCGTCGTACATGGCCTCGGGCACGCTGACGCTCGTGGCGCAGAGCGGGCCGCCGTCCCGGTTGAAGTAGTTCGAGATCTTGTCGAGCGGCACGGTCTTGTTCTCGACGAAGAACTTCGAGCCGAGCAGGCCGAATTCCTCGGCCGTCCAGATGCAGAAGAGGATCGTGCGCTTGGGCTTTGCGCCGGCCATGGCCAGCAGGCGCGCCGCCTCCATCGTCACCGACGTGCCGTTGCCGTCGTCGACGGCGCCGGTGCCGCAGTCGTAGGAATCGAGGTGGCCGCCGGCCATCACGTATTCCTTCGGATACTTGCTGCCGCGCAGGATGCCGATCACGTTATGGTATTTCACGGGTCCGCGGTAGAAGTGATTACGGATGTCGAATTCCAGCTGGAAGAGGTCCTTGCGCAACACCTTCTCCTTCACAATCTTGAACTGCGCCTCGTCGAGAAGGATGTCGCACACGTGCGGCAGGTTTTCCATCGTGATGTCATAGCAGTTCGCCCGGTCGTACATTACCTGGAGAGGCACCTTGGCCGAGCGGATGAAGCCGGCCACGCCGGCGTCCACCATCTCCCGGTAGAACGGCGCCGTCACGGCTTCGCCCTTATATTCAATCAGTTCCTTCGGCTCGTCGCGGTGCTCGAAGTTCCAGCGGCGGATCTCGTTGTTCTGCCGGTCGATGTCTTCCATGGCCTTGCGCACCTCGAGGCGCTTCTCGTTGGCCTTGTCCGACCAGTCGATGGCCAAGCCGTTCGACTCGGCGTCAAGCAGCACCCAGGCGCCCTTCAGCACGCCCTTCATGCGGTCGAATTCCCGCTGGCTCTTGGGCTCGATCAGCACGATGCCGGTCTGCTTGCCGTGCGTGCCGGCCGTGTAGGAAGGCGTACCGAAATGCAGCACCATGCCGTCCTCGCTCAGCATCCGGCCGAACCAGGGGCCGCGGTTGAAGCCCACGCCGATCTCGCCGGCCTCCTGCACCAGCACCTCGAGTCCCCACGACTCGAACTGCTCCTTGACCCAGGCTTCCGCCTCGGTCAGCGCCGCGGAACCCACGATGCGACCGCCGATGACGTTGGCCAGGTGGTCGTCATGCTGCATCGTGCGGTTGTCGGTCTGCCCGATTTCAATGATTTTTCCTACAACCTTGTCCTGCGCCGCCGCGCTGAACGCCGTGGCACCCGCCATCAAGGCCGCCACTACAATGAGAGAAAGTCTTTTCATACTGCTAAGGGTTTGGTTACAAAGATAATAAAAAATACGCTCCCTGCCGAACCACGGAACACACATCAGGCGACGCCCAGGATGATACCGGCGTCAATGTGCAGGACGGCGTGGATGCGACGGGCAACGGGAATCGTCGGGTACTTCTTGCCAGAGAGATATTCACTGACACGGGAAGGACTGACGCCCAGCTTTTCCGCCAGGTCCTTCTGGGTCAGGCCCTGTTCGAACATGTGTTCGCGCATCACGGACGCCAGGTCCGGATCCTCGATCGCAAAATGTGCGTCGGAATAATCCGCCACCAGATTGGAGAGGATTTCGAGCTCAATGCTGGCAGGGTCGGATGTCGGCGTTTCCTCGCCGACCAGCGGCAGCAGCTCTTCTACTCGGGCTACCGCCCAATCGTATTGTTCTCGCGTCAGTGTCCTGGACATGGTCAAATGTTTTTAGCTCCTATTGTTTTATTCATCTCTTCGTATTCCGCATGGGTGCCGATGAAGCGGATGTATACGAAATGGATCGTAAACTTGATGACGACAACCATGCGATGGCCGTTGCCCATGATGTTGAAGACGTAACGCTGATTGCCCACTGCGTCAACGGAATTGAACGTCTTCTTGACATCTGCAAAGCATCTCCACTCACTGTGCCGTACAATAAACTTCCACTCCTGCAACGCGGTCTTCGTTTCCGGTTGCTTCTGGATATACTCGCTCAGCGCCTGCTCGGTAAATATTCTCATGTACAAATATACGCAAGCGGTTCCAATAATCAAAATAATATTCCGGATTTTGGAACAGAGAGACGGAAACGCCGACAACCAATTGGGCCGACAACTATTAAACAGCATTTTTTAGATCCCATAGCGCTAGCCGCGCCCGCCCTCACAGCGCCCTGCAATGGACGCAGCTGATTGACAGGGATTTACGCAAACATATCCCCCTCAAATTGAGGGGGATATGTTTATACAAGTGCCTGATCGTCAATTGCGCCCGTTGCAGGCCTCAATCGGCGGCCGGGTGTGGTGCCGCTAATAGGAGTGCTTACGGACAACGCGGACGTACTTGTAGAGAGCGCGGGAACGATGGTTGCCTTCAGTAGAAGCAACATACAATGTCGTCTTGCTTACCAGATTATCAATACGCGATTGGGCATTAGCCGCATAGGTGGGTATTTCTTGCTGCGTAGGATGACCATTTTTGCCAATATCCGCGGTCCAATCTGGCTCAGAATCCTCATTCCCGGTAAAATTATTAATCAACAACCATCCTCTGCCGTTATCTTTCTTCAATAACAGCCTCAATTTTCCCGAATTGATGTCAAACGGCTGTATTCTCGATGTCGTATTAGAGCTTAATACCGCAATTTGCAGGTTATCTACGCCATTACCATTCTTGATAACATGCGCAGGATAGTAGAAAAGGACATTATTAGGCTTCCATTCGACACCGTTATTGTTTGGTTCTTGCTGTATCGGATGGGTTTCCGGGCCGATTGCGATCAGATTGTCCATTCCCAGATCGTTATTACCGTCGACTGTCCCCTCTTGTTTCGGAATATAAACACAATTCGTTACATCCAGGAAAGCATCGATAAAGTCTCCTTGGTCAAAATTCAGGTTCGCTATTGCCTGTGGATACCACCTGTTTGTCGCCTGACCCCTATTGCTATAAGTCCAACCACCTTGCGGGGCCGGGTTAGGATTGTAGTTGATCTTCAAAAACTCCATCTCGGCGTCATCGAGGTTGATATTACGGCCAACGACGCCTTCGTCGGTATCCCCGCCCACGATGGCGGAGAAGTAATATTTTGTGTTGTCGGCTACAACGGTGTTGTTGTCCAACCAGGCAGGATGCCAATAGCAATCAAATGTGCCGCTAGACCGGGTCTGGTCCGCCACGGTAACATTCTGCTCCGTATACGCTCCATTCTCTTGGCGCCAGCGCAACTTGACGGTCTTGATAGGGAACGCGCTGGAAGAAGACTCCGCATTGATACGGATCTTGAAACCATTGTTCGGATCAAAATCCGGCAAAATGTCTATTGTCCCTCCATAATGCGAAGCCAACACGAAATCAGTGTGGAAAGTAGTGTCGGTACCTGCGGCATTACGCATTTCTATCTTGAACTTCATGTTCTTTTTCTCGGTCTGCAAATCAAAGGCCTCGAGGCCCAATTCTGCAAGCGTCGGAATCCTCACCTCCTGATGCGTACGGTATTCCAGACCAGAAGGTGCCTTCGTAATCAATACTTCATCTTCGCGGTATGTACCACTGTGCGTTGTATAACAGAGCTTGAGTTTGGCGTCTATAATAGATGACCCCATCGATGCAAAATTAAAAAACACTTTCCATTTATCGCCGGGATGCAACACCTCCGTGCCCAATTCTAGATCGCCCTCTATGGTTCCGGTCATATCCTCGTCTTTGACACAGCGGGAGTGGTTCATGGTCGCATTATACGGCGCACAATGTGGTTTATGGTCGTTTGTAGAATAGCCCCACCCTACTTTAACGTTCTCATTCAATTTTTCTGCTGGAGTCATCAAGGGGTCATCCTTTTTCCCCGGAAGGCCGAAATAACCTCTGTCGTAAAATGTGCGCGATGGCATATACGCCCCGCCAGGCATATCAAAAAAACTGTTTGGCAAATAGAGGGACATCAACGCCATTTCCGACTGGTTGGGAAAACGATATCCGGGCGGGCAAAACTCGTTGTATCCTTTTTGCGACACCCTCGTGTTGATTTCACTCAAATTGACAGAGTAAGAAATATCTTGAGACGGACTTTGGGTTATCATTTTTTTGTACACCCGATTGGAGAAAGAGAACTGATCGTGATAAGGGAGCTCTTTTTCTGTTAGTTCCCGGATGGATTTGGGGTTAAGCCGATCAAAAAGAAAAGTATATGATCCATCCGGATGGGCATCCAATGTAAAGTAACTATCTATGGTCCAATTATAAGGAGCAAAACTAATATCTTTTGTTTCTCCGTCATCAAAAGTACCGATATTGCGGATACAGCGCACACTTTCTCCTGCACTGGCATCTTCAACGCTACTCCATGCGTGACCATCATAATCCCAATCATACCTCGTGGCACCGCCGCCCTCTTCAGACCAGCAGACCCTCCAATCTGTACTGGATATAATATGGGCACGCCATTGTCCCTCGGACGGCTGATATAACCTGGCGCTAATCGAAAGAGATTCTGTACCCACCCACATTCCTACCAATTGATTTGCAGACGCCATATACCACCGAACTTCTTCTCTGTCAATGACGCCATTACCATTATTGTCCCGGTTACGAGTCATACACGACCAGGCCATGCCTTGATAATCCGTCTTCAGTTCTGGAATCTTATTGGCCACTTTATAATCCAAAAAATCTTCCCATTCCTGGTCCGTAACATCATCGCCGTTAAATTTGTTATTCGAACGCAATCCCCAGATATATGCGGAATTCAATCGGCCGTTTTCTTTTCCGACATCTGAATACTCTCCTGCCTTGCCTGGCTTTCCACTTTCCCATCCGTTTCCTTCCGTATTTGAATAGGGCCAATACGGCCACCCATTCGTCTTCTTCCGCATTTCGTCTACGTGCTCGCACCCCCATAGCGTTCGCAAACCGGGTGAATAAATGTTATAGATTGTCTGAATTGACTGCTGGATGATTGAATGACTGGAAAGGATAACATCACTCTTTCGGTCCCGGCTGGATTTTGCATCGGATAGAATGTGCATTTCACGAGGCTGGGCATTGACAAATTCTCGCCATAGATCTTTGTCGACATTACCTGTGAGAGGATTTCTCTCATAATAATACTCGTCTATGAAAGCTGTGACCCGGATTACTTTATTACCGCTGCTTTCCGGGACAAAGGCACTAATCGGTTTGGATGGATCGCTTATATGCTCTGTCTCTTTATTAGTTTCATCAAAAATAAACTTGATTAACTGGGTGATATCCATTAAATCGGGCCGATCTCTGTTCGGATCGTTGCATTCAATAGGATTTCCGGCATCATCAACATCCCTTACCTCTTTACCCGGCTCCCATTCCGGATCGTAATGGTTATCACCCGGATACTTGTGGCGCTTGGCTGTGTAAGACCCAGCAGGATGCGTTTCTCCGTCAATGGTTTCCTCTGAATCCAAAACAGTGTTAACGCCAAACTTAACCCATTTATAATCCCGTTGGGGGCCGATCTTTTCAACGCCGCCTACATTGTATGTACGACCATCCGCCTCATAATCGTATTTTCCATCTTCCCGTAGATAAAGATCCGGCCCCCCCTCTCCAAATGGAGTCTTGACATACCAAGAGAACTTTTCCTGGGTCATGCCCGGACGATAGTTGAAAGTCAGCTGATGATATTCGTAATGAGCATCTGCGTTTACGATTTCATCATCCGTCAGCAGTAGAAATCCCTCCTGACCGGGCTGATCCTCAACGTCGTTTTTTACTTCAGCAAAAATTTTACTTGTGTTATTGATGGTAATGGTATAGACATAGCTCTGGCCGCGCAACGTAGAGTAATCGTTCAAGCTATTACGTTCTTCCGTGTCGCTCGATGAGAAGTTCCCCAAATGTACCGTAAAAATGGCGTCGGAGGTAAGAGCATGGTTGATGGAAATACTCGGGTCCACATCTTGATATGAAATGAGACCGGCCGGCTTGAGCGTGATAATCATGTCAAATTTTACATAGGTTCCGCGAGGCGGAGCAAATACCCAGTCTGTGTTTTCGACATAATTAGTTCCATAAGGAGGGCTCGATTTCTCATATCCTTCCTCTCCGGTGTCAACCTTATCCTGTAACTCTCTTTGATAATAAGAGATAATATCCTCATTGTTGGGAGCCTGGCGATTCTCCAGCATATAGAAGCAGAAGGTATAATAGGTTTCGCCACCTTCTACTTCCGTTCCCTCAAAATAAGATGTCTGGGTATCAAAATAACGGATGTCCTCCGGATAATTCTTTCCGTTCTCAGAATAATTCTCGTCTAAAAAACAACTATTCGGCGTATTGCAAACTTGCCAGTAAACAGGTGTTATTTTTTCGATGTTGTCCGTGTTGACTTTAATGCGAAACTTTACTTTTGCATCGATGGGGGTTAAGGATATCTGGTAATTCGAATCATAGTTTTTTGGCAAAGTCCCCCATTTCATTTCCGTTGTATTGACCGCCATCTTGCCGGTCATCAGGAAAAGATCCTTACGATTGACGACCTCTTGTTCCAGCTCCACGGTAAGGCCGCTCAATTCGTTCAAAGAACGCACTTCTTTTAGACGATCAATCGGATCCTCCCCGTCCAGATTCATGACAGCATTATCGACGTTGGCGATCAGCACCAATATGGCGTTGGCACAAGAAACCGTGGAAATCTTTACAGCGCCTGTAGTATTTTTTTCTTCCGCATCGTTGATTGCTTTATTCTCCACATACCAACACTCATTGGAGGTGTTGTTGAGTTCTGTGAGCGTCTCTACCTTGTGGTCGTATGAAAAGTATCTTCCATAGATTCTCGGCGGATTCTCTCTTTTGTGTATATCGTCCTCACTGTCAGGATCTCCCTGATCGAAAATCATCACATACAAATCGTGGATGCGGGACTCGTCAATCTCGGAAGCTTCCGCCTTGGTGCCCACCTTGATTTCGTACTTTTCCGTAGACCCGAAGGGAAGGATGAGCGTTACGGGAACACCTTCAGGATAATAACCCTCCGGTCCCGGACCGCTGAATGGATTCATCCAATTAGGTTCGCAGGAACTCATCAGCAAGAGCAGGAGCAGGATTGTAATATGTTGAACTCTCTTCTTCATCAGATCAATCGAAATGAACAGACTCTTCCCACGCCTCACCCCATCCGGCCACCTTGAAGTTAAACGACACCGTTACGCCCTTGCTGAGTCGCGTGACGACGGACAAATGCTGATTACGCGCCAGCGACGGAATATCGACCGATTTCCAGTCCGTGACAGGCAAGCCGGTATACTTGTAATCCTTTTCCGCAGGCGGGTCACCCGGATTCACGGGCGCAGAATTGCCTTTATTCAATGTAAATTGAATATCAATCGTGTATGGGCCTTCACTGGGAAAAACAAACCACGAATAGGGCAAAGAACCATCCGGGGAAATCGGAATAGGAATGCCAGGTTCTGCATAGATTGCTCCCGGGTCAGCATCTGCATTATCCGGCTCGTGAGGAACCAGATACCCAGTACTTGGAAACATTTTATGCACCCAGTGTTTATATTCATAAAGGGTTTGGGCGGTTCCCGTTTGGTTTTTAATGGTAGCCGTAACCTTGGCCACGCAGCGGAGGAGCTCCAGGGAAACCTCTCCGTTACCGTTGTTGCTGACCGTCAAAGACCCTTTGGCCGAAAGCGGCATGTAAGTTACGACATAGGCTTCATCTACGCCTTCTGTACCATATGGCCGGAGTGGCTTGTCCATGTCTTCGAAAAGCAAGCCCTCCAAGTCAGCGCTTGTAGACTGACTCAAAAGGAAGTCTTTTGCCGACTGGCCCACACCTTGACCGTCCAACCGCCACTTTGTCCCGTTCAATCCCCTGGTATTGGCGAAAGCATATACTTTATAGCCCCCCGACGGCAAAAGGAACTGAATGGAAGCTTCCGTATCATTTCGGGATTTCAAGAACCCTGTTGCATCCAATCCTTTACCAGGATAGCTAGCGACAATGTTGCCTGTCGCATCATCCTCTGCAATGAGTATGACCAGATCAGGCTCCCCTTCATTGGCATAAATATAATTCCCTTCGGCTACCAATTCTTCGTATGTGGGGGGATCCTCCTCGGCCTTGGTCTGCTGCACACCCGTTGTTGCAAAGTGAATGGTAACGTTGCCCTCCCCTTGCTCGGGCTGCACGCAGGAGCAACAGAGTATCAATGCGATAATGAGAGCGTAACGTTTCATTCTGACTAGTCGATCAGAAGGCCGGGCGTTTCTGCGTCGACCTCAATCCACGGCGTCGTAACAACATTGACAAGGACTCCGCCATCCAGGCGAATGGTGATTTCATACGTATACTTGACACCTGGCTCCCAGACAGAGATGGGGTTTTTCTCCCCATCCTCGATGTCTTTGAGAAGGATATTGATATCCGAACTACCGGACATGTCCATATAGAGGTGTGGCATGAGTTCCGTGTTTGCGGAACCGTCACTGGCGATATAGAGAGGACTGGGAATCATAAACAACTCATAATCACTCTCGCTGTCATACTGATGGTTGCCGGAATTTTCGATTCCTCTCAGCTCTATGTTAGGATAAACAATCCACGGCGAACTAATGGTACTGCGCTCAGTATCAACCCATTCGATTGTTGTCTGGTTATTGACACCGAGCGTGACCTTAGCGGCAGCCGACATGACGACATGCGTGAATTTCAAGGAGTTGATTGTTATGTTTGTAGTCCTTGAATCGTTTTTGATAACGACACGGACAGCACTCAAAGCGTGGTAGAATTCAAGCGGCACCACAGCGGTGCGGTTCGGTTCATCGAAAGTCCGACGTATGGCAGCATAAAGCAAGTCCGGACTTGAGTAAGTCAGCGTGTACGGCGTTCGGACAGCCATATAATCGGGGATGTCCATTAATGTGCTGCCGACACTGGGATACATGGCAACGAAATCATAATAATCGCTTTCGCCTGACCATTCCCAAGCCTTTATATCCGTGTATCGCCACGATCCGTTTGCGTTTTTCGTTACGGGTGTCCTATTGAAAATGGTTGTATTTGACGACTCATCGTACCGTCTGCCGAATACAGCAATCTGGTCGTCCGTTACAAACGTTGTTTTATACGTTTTTGTGTTTACATCATCGCGCAGCAGCATAGACCCGGCGTCGAAGTCGATAGGGGTCCCCTCGACTTCGGGCTCCAGGACGTCCGTGCGGTAGCACCCGCCCAGAAATAGGGCGAGTGCAACCGCCACGGGTGCTGCTATGCGACTGATGCTATACACTCTTTAGTTGACCAGATAGTGATAACCCGAGACTTCCGTCCAGTTCGTGATAGTAGCACTGAATGAAATTGCATTAGCGCCGATGGTAATGTAGAAAGTGTAGTGCTTACCGGGGTCCCAAGAACCGATTTTCGTGTCACTCTGATCCGTATCATCAAGTTTATCGAAATTAGCCAGATACAGCACATCTTGATACTCATTATCACCACCTCCTGCAACGGAAATCTTATAGGTCAATTGTATCTTCTGTGGATTAGACTCATTTTCATTACGGAATGTCTGAGGCATTACCACAAGGTTGTTAAAGAGGATAGTAGAGGAAGCAGGCGTATACGGGGTTGATTCATTACCGTCATCCGCGCCCGTCGATCCAAAGTTGGTATCTTCGACAATTTCGATGGGATCGGTAATACTCACCGGAACGACACCATTAGTCGGAGCATAAACACCCCGCGCACTTGCTTCCCAAGTTGCAACAGGATGCGAGTCAGTATAAACATTGCTGACAGTAAGTTTACCTTCTTTGTCAATATCAACGAGTTGGAAAGCAGAAATCGTAACCGTTGCATCGTGCAGGCTGGCAGCCTTTTTGACCTTAATGTCGACAAGCGAGGCGACGTGGTTGAACACGAGGGGAACAGTTGCGTAGTTGTTGAAATAAGGGGCATCTCCTTTAAGAACCGTCTTTTTATCTGCCACAAGGATATCATAATCGTTACCAGGGAAATTGATAGAGCGGGTAGTAAAAGAACCATCCTGAGGGTTTACGTCCGTGGAACCATTTGTTCCATCAGCCTCCGTACCAAAAGAAGCAGGAGAGATGGCAAAGAACGTATAACTGTCATATCCTTTATCCCAAAAACGATGATTCTGGTAATCCCACACCGTACCGTCGGTGGTCCTTACTTCCACATCGTTAAAAACGGTAACAGGATCCGAGGCAGTCTTGTACTTGTAACCATAAACAGCAAAGTCATTGTCCAGATAACCGGATTCAGTAAAAGAACTGCTACCAGGGAGACGTGCCGCCTTAGTGAGTTGTTCAGCCCACGTGCCGAATCCAATCTCGGCTTCTTGGGTCGGGGTCGCTTCGAAGTTGGTTGCGCAGCTCAGCGCCATCCCGGCGGTAGCTGCAAGAATCAATAAATGTTTGATACGCATAATGAGTAAAATTAGTAATGTGTTGATTAATAGATTAATATGGTTTAATGAGTTTAGTTTATAATCGTGGTTCCACCCCGAACTTCTTCCCAGTTGTCGATAAGCGCTTGGAAGCCACCTCCGGAAATAGCGCCATCCGGCGGAAAATCATCGACATCCAAATCGATGACGATGACACCGCCGAGCGGCAGCGCGCGGTAGGCGTCGGTAATATCGATGCGGATGTTGCGCCAGGACGCGTCCATATAGGTGATATTGAGCACCAGGAAATGCGGTCCTTCCGGCGCCATGGCCACGCTCGCCGCATCGTACGGATTGCAGCCCGGGATGCCGAAACTCAACATCCGGATGCCGAACTGGTCGGTTCCGCGGTTAAATAGCGCATCGGTGATCACGGTGACCGACGAAGCCTGGGTTTCCCGTGAACACAGGTCGACCCCTGCCGACACACCGGTCAGCGCGACACCGCCATTGCTGCCCACCACGCGGCCGTAATTGTTCTGCAGGTTGATCTGAATCAAGTGGATGTAACTCAACGGTTGCAGCATTCCCTCGATGCGGAGCACGTAGCGACCGTCGATATATTCGTAGTCTTCAAGATTATCGGAAATATAGTGGGCCTTCTCATAACTGCTGAAGAGCGGATCGGGCATCAGGGCCACCGGCTCTTCCGGAAGGGAATCGATGGAAGCCTTCGTTTCAGCTTTCTGGGAAAGGGTCTTGACCGGCGAAGAGGCTTTGATGCCCGAAGCAATGACGCGCGTCGCGCATTTGATCTCTTCATGGTCCATGTCGCCCGAGAACAGGAGCACCTCCGAATCGTTGTTGTGGAAGATCATGTCGTAGATACCCACCGTAATGGGAATCTCCGCCGTGGTCCCGTAGAAATTGTTGACAATATGCGACTTGGGGCGACCTTGCGCATCGAGTGGATAGAGGTGCAGGCGCATGCTGGCGGGCTCAGGGTAGGTCAGCGGGCCATAGACCTCTGTCCTCCAGGGGAATGTCCACATCACCTGCCAGTCGGCCTGCCACATCACGTTGACGTTTACTTCCGCATCGAGTATGATACGGGTTTCCGCATGCTTACGCAGGTGCAGGGGCGGTTCGATGCTGCAGGCGGGGGCGAGGGCCAGCAGCAGGAAGAGGGGGAGGAGGTGATGCGCGGTCATTGGCGGTCGGGCCTCCTGTCCCGTTTGCGGCTCCAGAAGTCGAAGCCGATGTTGATGTATAGACGGGTAGGTCCGGCCCAGAAGAAACGCTGGTTGCGCTTGCGGAAGGCTTCGGGGTCGCCGTCGTAATCGTAATAATACCAGCCCGTTGCGTCGTTCCCCCAAACGTACGGGTCGTAAGCGGAATAGAACACGCCGAGGGCCAGGCCCATGTCAATGGAGAAGTGGCGCCCGAGGGCCCATTTGTACCCGATGCCGAGTGCCGTGGCGAGGCCTTCTCCCTGCCATCCTGTTCCGTCCCTGAAACCGATGCCGTAGCGGGCAGCAGAGATATTAGCCAGCCCATACCATCCACGGAAACGGTCATTAATCTTCCGCTCCTTGAAGTAGCAACGGGACCAGGCTGTAATGCTGTTGATCTGGAAGTAACGGTGGGAATCGTAGTGACGCCACATCGGCCATTCGATATCCGCACCGAAAGTCCAGCGACCGCGTGACGGGTAGATCTCGAGGCTGAGACTCGGGATGGAAGTAAGGCCGTAACCCGGGATATAAGTTATGTCGTAAGGCAAGTTGGTGCTCAAGCCAAAGTGGTAAGCAAGTGTGTCGTTACATTGTACACGCGTACACAATGCACGTGTGCTATCAGACTGCGCGCGCGTATAAAAAAAGCTGATTAAGAGTAAAACCAATGTAACAGAGGCCTTGAGGGCCACCGTCAAACGCGGTAAAAACACTCTTAATTGACTCATTTTCAATGTTATATAAAAAACCATGGCAAGGGTTTATCCGTGCCATGGGATACAAAAATAATAACTTTAATGTTACGTGCAAAAAATTTTTTCGTAATAATTGTTGATTCTTGATTTATGAAACCAAAATTTTTGTGCCTAGGGGGGGGTAGAAAAGCGGTTTTTCCTCATGGGGAAACGCCTCCAGACACTACTTAAAGACCGTTCTAACGCACAAAAAGACGCCCCACAAATATCCCGAACGAATTTTTTCCATTTTTGAAAGAATTAAAAATTGAAGAATCGGAAAAAATTAAAACTTAAAAAACGATTATTTGACAAGGACCAAATTTATGCTATCTTTGTGCTGAAATTTATTTTATGAACACTTCTCTATTTCTCATCGCTCCCGGGCTGGTTTGCCTGTTTTGGGCCGTTACGCACGCTTTGTTAGCGTCCAGAACGCCTACCTTCCGGTTGCTGTTCCTGCTGTTTGTGTTCATTTTCCTCTCGGTTCTTGGAGACGTGGTCCTTACACCGCTTCTGGACTCCGCCGCCATATCGCACATTGTCATCGTGTTTTCCATTCCGGCCCTCATCCCGATGACTGGCCTCTATTTTCGATATCTCTATAAACCCTTTACCTACAGGACCAACCACTTGTTCTGGATAATATTTCCTATCATCCTCGCGACGGCGGCCATTGTCCTGACCAGTATTATTGGCCTTGAGGAGACCGATACGTTTTTGGCCCGCGTCCATACCGATTCGTTCAGACTGGAAGACCCCGTTAATACCTATCTCAACCGCATTTATTACTACTGGACCATCCTGCTGTTCCGGATTGTAGTTGGTCTCGAGTTCTTGATCTTGACGGGATATATCCTCTTTCTGGCCTTCAAGCTCCGGTTACGGCCGGGACGGCTGTTTGGGTTCCTGTTCCAGAAACGCAAAATCCGCCTGCTGGAAATCCAGCTCATCCTGGCCAGCGCCTTTACGCTGGTTAATATATTTAAGATTCTGCGTCACGTCACCGTTTTCCACGATGACCCCGCCTGGTCCCTGACCCTTTCTTCCATCCTTACGGTATTGTATTTCCTTTTCGGCTTCTTTGCACTGTTCGGCGCGAAAGAATTTATCTCGCTGCATGACATCTCCACGGCGCTACGGTTCAATTACCGGCCTGAAACGCGTTCGGACGTGGCGGAAGAGATTATCACCAATATGGCGGGCTACCTGAACGTAGAGTCGCTGACGCGCGTCATTTCGCAGCTTACGACGCAGCACGGCGCGACGCCCGGCCGTGAGGCCGGCGGAAAGCCGAGCGCCGGCACGTCGCTTTCGGCAGCCGTGCTGAACGTGGTCGCCAACTTTGTTGACGAAAGCGCCCTGGCCGTCCAGTTCCGGCACCTGATGCGGGAAGAGAAACTCTTCCTGCAGGCCGGCCTGACGCTCGGCGACGTGGCTGAACGCCTCGACAGCAATAAAACCTATGTTTCCAAGATGGTCAACCGGAACTATAAGATGGGCTTCCCCGAGTTGCTGAACATCCTGCGCATCGACTACGCGCAGCGCTACATCCGCGCGCACGCGGACGCATCGCAGGAGGAGATCGCCAAGGCGTGCGGCTTTCTGAGCGCCTCGTCGTTCAACAGCACCTTCAAGCGCATCACGGGCTTCACCCCGAAGGTCTGGCAGGCCCGCAAGGACTCGGCAGGACGATAATGAAACCATTAACCTTATAAAACTTTTAAATTATGAGTGAAGAACTGAAAGACCCGCGCGACCTCAACGGCGACGGAAAGGTATCCTTCGAAGAGAAACTCAAATATGCAGCCGAAAAAGCCAGCGAGAAGCTCGGCGAAGTGGCTGAAGAAGTGAAAGAAAACGCCAAGGAGCTCTATGAAAAGGCCGCTCCGAAAGCCAAGGAAGTGCTCGACGAGATGAAAGAGAACGCCAGCGGGTGGGCAGACAAGGCCAAGGAAGGCGCTTCTGAACTGATGGACAAGGCCAGAGTCAAGATGGACGAGGCCAAGGATAAGATCGATAACTGGAAAGACAAGAAAGCAGAGTGAAAAAGATCCTGATTCTCTTCCTTGCCCTGACCACTTGTGCTTCTGCATCGGCAGCTGCACCGGCGACGGACAGCCTTCCCGGCGAGCCATTGGGTACCGTTGTCTATGACCTTTGCTTCAAGATCTTCGGCATAACGGCCAAAGTGGCGACGGCAACCTTCACCATTGAGGAATCCGAGTGGGAAGGCCAGCCCGCCTACCTCTCTACCGCCCTGATTTCCACGCAGCCGATTCTCAGGGCCATCCTGAAGCCGGAGTACACGGCGAAGGCCTGGTACACCGATGACTTCACGCCCCTCTATTTCACGCATCCCTACGAGAACGGCAAGAAAAAGGGCAAATATGAAGTGATCTACGACCACGACGCCCATCAGGTGCATTCCATTGTGGACTACGAGGGCGAAGAACCCGATGATAAGGTGTTCGATCTCCAGGACGGGAACCATATGGAGCTGCTTTCGACCCTGAATTACCTGCGCTTCCACGATTTCAGCGAAGAGGCGCCCGAAAAGGTCGTCCTCCTGATGCCCATGGCATCGAGCAATGCCGAGATAAGCCTGGAAGACGACCACATGCTGGTCCGGGTCCTGGGGCAAGGTGTGCTTGAAGACGGCAGCGGCCACAACCTCCTCTTCTGGCGCTCCACCGACCCCGACCGCCACATCCTCCGCTTCGAAACCCCGCTCGGTTCCGGCTCGTTGATCTGCGTCCTCCACGAGGAGTAAAAAACCGCCCGGGCCTATTGTCTGGGCGGTTTTTTTTCGCAACTTTACATAATTATGAAAAAGAACCTATTCAACGCTTTGTTATTTACCGCCGTAATCCTGCAGGCGGTGGCATGTATTCATTTTCCTGATGTCAGGAAACAGAAAGTAGCCGTGTTGCTTCCCGATGACTCCATCGTTGACCGCTGGGCCACCGATAAGCAAAACCTTGAGACCGTAATGGCCAAGTACGGCTTTAACACCACGTTCTATATTGCTCCGGAAACAGCAGAGGGCGCGGAACTACAGGTTGATCAGCTGAGGGACGCCATCAGGAACGGCGCCAATTATATCGTGCTGACCGCCATCGACTATCAGGAAATCAACGATTCCGGGCTGCTGGAGCAGTATCCCGACGTCCAGGTTGTCTGCCACGACCGGTTTGTGCCCGACAATCCCTACATAGCTTATATTTCCTCCACCGACACAAAGGAGATCGGGCGCATGCAGGCCCTGTTCCTTCTCAATCATTTCCACTCCTACGGAGCCACTTCCATGACCATCGAGTTCCTTGAAGGTCCTGATACCGACATCAATGCCAAGGATTACTTTGATGGAGCCATGGAACTGCTCAAGAAGTACATCGATAACGGAAGTCTGGTCGTCAAGAGCGGCAAGAAGGAGTATAGCCAGGTAAAGTCCGACAGCTGGGATATTGCCGACGGCAAGAAATCCATGCAGAACCGTCTTGGCAGCTATGGAAAGGGGCAGCGTCCGGACATGATCCTCGCGGCCAATGATAATCTGGCCCAGGGAGCCATCGAGGCGCTGACAGAGGCAGGGATTACAGACATGCCGGTCATCACGGGGCAAGACAATACCGTCATGGCACAGAACAACATCAAGAAAAACAAGCAGACCATGACCATTGACAAGAACCTGAATGATATGGCTTATAATACGGGGCTCATTATAAACAGCCTGATCTCACGCTCCCCCGTCCAGACCAGCCGGAGCATCCCCGCCGGAGGTATAGAGATTCCCGCCCTCTATTCCAAGATTACCCTGATGACCATAGATAGCTATTAACCGTATACTTCCACGGCCCTGATATGCCCAATACTGCGGGTATCAACCGATTACATTTTCGGGTCAAGTTCCGAGTATGGCAACGCGGACCAAGACTATGCGACCGGCGTTGTTTTGCGTTCCGGCGCTACGGGGGATGGTAACAACCGTGGCGTCAAGTGGACCTGTCAAAAAAAGAACTCGACAAGCGCCAACCTTTGCGTTCGTCCCGTCCTCGCCTTTTAAGTAAGACAGACCCTAAAAAACTCCCGGCCCTCTGTCGAAGGCCGGGAGTTTTTCTTTGGAAACGAATCGATTCTTCCTATTTCTTAAAGGTATATTCCTTAATCACCGAACCGGAGCCGCCGCTATACGGCTTCTTGAGAATCTTGACAGACCCTTCAAGCGTTTTGTCGCTCTTGATCTGGTTGTAATAATTGTCGCATGCAGAAATAACCTTGGCGTCATTGGGCTTGACGTACCCCGATCCCACGGCGCCGTGGATGGCGGCTTGGAAATTAGCAACGACAAATGATGCTAAAAGGCCTCCCGAAACACTACCCTCAACGACATACGCGACGGTCTCAGAAGAAGGTTTGACGTCACTGCAAGAAGAGAACATGGTGCCGATCACAAGAACGCTCAGGACGGCTAATGAAATACGGATAATTTTCTTCATGGTTAGTGGTTGATTTACATCAGCAAAGATACGCATTTTTCATAAATACCTTGACCAAAAATCTATCAATGTGATTTGGTCCACAATTTTGTGGTCCACAAAGTTGTGGAGTGAATAACAGTTGTCTGGCATAAGAATATTTCTTATATTTGTGACAAATATTGATTGAAATGAAAACAACTACAGTTGCATTAGGATCTCATTTCGACGCATTTATCCAAGCCTGCGTCCAGGGAGGACGCTACACGAATGCCAGTGAGGTAATTCGAGCCGGTCTCAGGAGGCTGGAGGAGGAGGAGCAAAAGATAGCAGTTCTCCGTGCTGCCATTGAAGAAGGAGAAGCAAGCGGGTATGTCGAAGACTTTGACTTCGAGTCCCACTTGGAGGAGTTGAAGGCTAAACGGAGGAACAATGACTAAGATCAGATTATCCAGAAAGGCCATTGCCGATTTGGACGGCATTTGGGACTATACCGTTGAAACCTGGTCAGAAGAGCAGGCTGTCATGTATTATCGACAGATTTACACCGCTATTCAAGGATTGAACAGTATGCCGATCTTCCTTGAAAAGGGATATGATGTCATAAAACCCGGTCTCTTTGGTTACAAGGTCGGACATCACATCGTTTTCTATAAGAAGCACCAAGATGGTTCCATCTGGGTAGATCGTATCCTCCACGAGAGGATGGACTTTCAAATCCACCTGTAACATTACTTGTTCGCTTACTGATTCCAAGTCGCCAAACAGGCGCAAGAAGAAAAATCATAAAGCACTGATAATCAGCCGGGTATTTCCTGACCCATGCCACCTATGCCTCATTACGGCCCTTGCCGCAACAAAATATGCCCCACACGCGTCTGTGGTGCCGATTGTCTTGCGCCTGTTTGGCGGCCGGTAAAAACGGCCGAAGGCCGAGGGGGTTCGGGGGGGGGGCTGTGCCACCCGGAAAAACGGTGCCTCAGGCACAAAAATAGACCGGCTCGCAAGCCGGTCTATTTTTTTGTGCCTCGGGCGGGAGCTAGAAGACTAGTGGCTATCGTGTATTCTTGGTGGCTATTGAAGGTTTTGTCTATCAAGTGGTTGAATTGCCCCCTCGGTGTATTCAAATAATGAGCGGAAAATGCGACCAAATGCGCCCAAATTTCCAGGAACGCGACCAAATGCGACCAAAGAAAAAGTAGTATCTTTGTATTTTATAAATTGGTATTGATATGATTGTTTTGATTATTCTTGCTGCCATCTTTCTCATTATGGGCATAATCGTACTTATCGGTAAGGGGGATAATCTGATTGCCGGTTACAACACCGCATCAAAAAAAGAACGGTCGCAATACAATGTCAAGCGTCTTCGGGGTTTGATTGGCGGCTTGTTGATTGTATTGGCTCCAATGATGTTACTCTTGCTTGGAGATGAATCTTTTGCGGCGACAGGTGCTTTCGTTGGTCTTACTTTGGTTTTGACTATCGTTGTGGTCATTCTTGCCAATACCTGGGCTAAGAAAAGAGACAAGTAAATTCCAATTTATCTCATTTGGTTCCAAATGCGACCAAATGGGGATGGCCGATTTTCGGAGCGAAGCGACCCAGGGGGTCTGGGGGATTAGGCCCCCAGTAAATCAAATAATTAGGCATGAAAAAAGACCGGACTTTCCGGTCTTTTTTCGTGCCTCGGGCGGGACTCGAACCCGCACGGCCGTTTCGGGCCAAGGGATTTTCTTACCACTATGGCTTTCGCCACCGGATTGCGTCACTGTCGCGCATCGTTCGTGGTCTGGACTATTCCTTCACCATAGGGCTATGCCCCTTAGGTGTGTCGTGTCTAGTCTCTGCACCTTCCTTCTTTCGAAGGCTTGGCTCAAGATTGCCTGCCGTCCTCCGACGGTCGGGTTTCCTTGAATTTACGACATTCTACATCTCTTTTTTCAGAGAGTGCACTCAAAGATCTAAGTCCCTCGTGTCTACCATTCCACCACCAAGGCTGGGGGAAAAAGGGGAGGGTGTGCGGCCCTCCCCTTTGGGTTTCAGCGTTTCGGCTTAGTTACTTGATTATTTGCCGAAATACTTGTTGTTGAGGACAACCTTGCGGAGCTCGTTCGAGTTGGTATCGTTGAGCTTCTTGTCGCTCACCTTGTCGAGATATTTCTTCGCGTTCTCGGCGTCGCCCTTTGCGAGGTAGCAAGCTGCGAGGTTGTTGTAAATTTCCTCGCTGTTGCCAGCCTTCTTGTAAAGCTCGATAGCCTTGTCGATGTTGCCGGCCTTGTACTCAGCTGCTGCTGCAACTGCTGCCACGCGTGCATCGTTCGGATAGAGCTCGGCTGCCTTCTCTGCTGCTGCCAGCGGAGCGCCGTCCTGGATCCAGAGCACGTACTCGTCAGCGGAGACGTGTGCAGGATCGGACTTGTAGAGAGCCTCAACATCTGCGCGGTTGTAACCTCTGTTCGTGAAGGAAACCACTGCCTCAGCGAAACGGCAGCGCGGGTAGACTGCGTCGAAGATAGCCTTGTAAGCCTTGCCGTTTGCAATCTTCTTGATAGCTGCCTCACGTTTGTCGAGGTCGCCGTTGGCTGCGATAGCATCCTGGATAGCGGCACGGTTCTCTGCCACGATCGGCTCGGTGGTGTTGTCCACGTAGTCGATGATGGAATCCCAGTACTCGCCGTTGCCCTTAACGCTGTACACATCCTGCGGGAAGTTGTACTTGTCGGAGATGATGCCCTTGACGGTCTTCGCACGGTTGATCGAGAGGTTCTCGTTGTAACGGACGGTTGCTTCAGGGGAAGCCCAGCCTTCGATGACGACGGAGGTCACGTCGAAGTTACCATTGTCGAGCGTGTTGAGGAGCTCGAGTGCCTCGGCATTCTCCAGGTAGTTGTCCACCTTCTTGGTCACGTTGACCGGGTAGAACAGCTTGGTGCGGAGGATGCGGCTGCCTTCCAGCTTAGCCTCGACCGGAATCGGAGCCAGCACAGGGTCGATCACGAGCGGCTCGGAGAGATACGGGATGTCGCAGATGTACTCCTCACCGGGGTTGTTGTGAATGCAGTTCGGCTTGTAGGTAGCCTTCTGGGTCGTCACATAGAAAGCGGCACCGTTGTCCATCCACTCGTCGTAGGGGATCTGCGTGCAGGTCTTCACGTGGAAAGACTCGCCTTCCTTTGCGGTATAGAAACGGACGCTGTTCGGGTCGCAGACACCGTAGCATACACGCTGCAGCCATTCGGTGTTGATCTTACGGGACGAACCGTTGATGACGATCATCTCGACAAGACGCTTGTTGCCGTTCTCATCACGCACCAGCGGAGTGAGGACCAGCGAAGAGCAATTGTCAATGGCGTCGGCTGCCACATCGATGTTGTAGCAAGCGACCAATGCGGTACCTTCAGCGTTCGGAGCGAGGTCGGAGATCGTAACGGTCACCTTGCCGTCAGCTACCTTGTACACGTTGTCGTTGACCGCAGAAGCAGAGAATGTTGCAACGAGCAGAAGAGCAACAGTTGCGAACAATGTACTCAATTTTTTCATGTTTTGCAGTTTATTTAGTTAATTATTAATTACTTACATTTATTCATCAGGGCGCACTTTCGTCCTAACATAATTAGCAACCCCAAAGTTAGCAATCTTTTTTCAATTTTTCTACTATATTTGTGAAAAATCCGATTCAATGTTAAGAAAACTCCGCATTGCCGCAGCCGCCGTGTTCTTTTTTCTGATCACGCTGCTGCTACTCGACATTACGGGAGCGCTGCATCACTGGCTGGGCTGGATGGCGAATATCCAGCTGCTTCCGGCCGTCCTGGCCCTGAACCTCGCCGTGATCATCGGCCTTGCCGTCCTGACGCTGCTGCTGGGCCGCGTCTACTGCTCCGTCATCTGCCCGCTGGGCGTTTTCCAGGACATCATTTCCTGGCTGAGCGGCCGGCGCAAGGGCAAGAAAAACCGCTTCGGCTTCACGCGTGAGCACAAATGGCTGCGCTACGGCGTGCTGGTGCTGTTCATCGTGCTGATGGTTGCCGGTGTGAACGCCGTGGCCATCCTCATCGCGCCGTACAGCGCCTGGGGCCGCATCGCCACCAACCTGCTCGCCCCGCTCTATGGCTGGGGCAACAACCTGCTGGCGGCTATTTCGGCCCACTACGGCAGCTACGCCTTCTACCCCACGGACGTCTACATCAAGAGCCTGCCCGTCTTTATCGTCGCTGCCCTTACCTTTATTATTCTGGTCATTCTGGCCTGGCGCGGCGGCCGCACCTGGTGCAACAACATCTGCCCCGTCGGCACCGTCCTGGGCCTCCTTTCGCGCTTCGCCATCTTCCGCCCCACGATCGACACCTCGAAGTGCATCAACTGCGGCGTCTGCGGCAAGCGCTGCAAGGCCTCCTGCATCGACACGAAGAACCACGCCATCGACTACAGCCGCTGCGTCGCTTGCTTCGACTGCCTCGACAACTGCCACAGCGGCGCCATCAAATACCGCTTCGCATACGGACGGAGCGGAGCGGACGCCCGGAGCGCGGCGAAGCCCGACGATAGCTCCCGCCGTGCATTCATCACCGGCGTTGCCCTCGTAGCGGGGGCGACGACCGTCGAGGCCAAGAAAAAACAACTCGACGCCGGACTCGCAGCCCTCGAAAACAAACAGCTGCCGCCGCGCACCGTCCTTCCCGTGCCTGCCGGCGCCATCAGCCGCAAACACTTCTACAGCCACTGCACCGCCTGCCAGATCTGCGTCAGCAAATGCCCCAACGGCGTCCTGCAGCCTTCGGCCCGCATCGCCACCCTCATGCAGCCTGAAATGCACTTCGACCAGGGCTTCTGCCGCATCGACTGCAACATCTGCTCACAGGTCTGCCCCGCCGACGCCATCCGCCCGGTCCACAGCGCCGCCGACAAGAGTTCCATCCAGATCGGCCACGCCGTCGTCATCCCGGAAAACTGCGTCGTCGACCGCGACGACGTCAGCTGCGGCAACTGCGCCCGCCACTGCCCCACCGGCGCCATCACCATGGTTCCCAAGAGCGAAGGCTCGAAACGCCGCGTGCCCGCCGTCAATCCCGAACAGTGCATCGGCTGCGGTGCCTGCGAATTCCACTGCCCGGCCCGCCCGGTCAGCGCCATTTACGTTGAAGGACACGAAGTCCATAAAGAAAGATAAGGAGGTCCCCGCTATGAAACGAAGAGATTTTATCAAGATATTCGGTGCGGGTACCGCCGCCGCCACCGTTGCCGCCTGCACCGGCAAGACCGCCGCTCCCGTCGCAAAGAAGGAGCTTGGCACGATGACCTATCGAAAAAGCCCGCAGGGCGACGACGTGTCGCTGCTGGGCTACGGCTGCATGCGCTGGCCCACCACCACGGACGCCCAGGGCAAAACCGTCATTGACCAGGAGCAGGTCAACGCATTGGTGGACTACGCCATCGAACACGGCGTCACCTACTTCGACACCGCTCCGGTCTACGGCCAGGGTGAGTCGGAACGCGTGACGGGCATCGCGCTCAGCCGCCATCCGCGCAGCAGCTACACCATCGCCACCAAACTCTCGAACCAGCGCGGCGACTTCTCGCGCGAGTACGCATTAAAGATGTACCGAAACTCGCTCGAAATGCTGCAGGTTGACTATCTGGACTACTACCTCCTCCACTCCGTGGGCGGAAGCAGCGGCCAGTTGAACAGCATGGAAGTGCTCCAGAAGCGCTTCTTTGACAACGGAATCCTCGATTTCCTGCTCAAGGAACGCGAAGCGGGCCGCATCCGCAACCTCGGTTTCTCGTTCCACGGCGACCAGGTGGTGTTCGACCATCTGCTCTCGCTGATGGATGCGCAGAAACCCGGTGAGCGGCCGCTCTGGGACTTCGTCCAGATCCAGATGAATTATGTGGACTGGAGCCACGCCCACACGCTCTCCGCGCGCAACGTCAACGCCTCCTATCTCTACGGCGAACTCGACAAGCGCGGCATCGCCGTGGTCATCATGGAGCCGCTGCTCGGCGGCCGGCTCGCCAAGCTGCCCGACCACGCGGCCGAGCAGCTGCTCTCCCGCGCGCCGGGCTCCTCCATCGCCTCCTGGGCCTTCCGCTTCTGCGGCAGCCACCCGCGCGTGCTCACCGCGCTCAGCGGCATGACCTACAAGGAGCACCTGGACGACAACCTCGCCACGTTCTGCCCGCTGGAGCCGCTGACCGAGAGTGACTTCCAGCTGCTCGAAGAGATTGCCGCCGACTATGTGAACTACCCGCTTGTCCCGTGCACGGACTGCAAGTACTGCATGCCGTGCCCGTACGGCGTCGACATTCCGGGCGTCTTCGCGCACTACAACAAGTGTGTCAACGAGGGGTTCATTAAGGAAGAGCGGCAGAGTCCCGAGTACCGCAAGGCACGCAGGGCCTACCTTGTGTCACTGGACCGGAACCTCGAGAAGCTGCGTCAGGCCGACCACTGTATCGGCTGCGCCCAGTGCGTGGATGCCTGCCCGCAGCGGATCGGCATCCCGGGCCAGATGCGTCGCATCGAGAAGTACACCGAAGAACTGCGGCGCGACCCTTCACCGCTGTAGCCCTGGCTTTGACGTTTAGGGAAATTGCCTATGCCCGCCCTCATTTTTGATTTCGACGGTACGCTGGCCGACACGCAGCGCGGGATTCTCGCGACGGCGCAGGAGGTCCTGCGCCGGATGGGGTACCCGCCGGCCGACGAGGCCGCGCTGGCCGCCACCATCGGGTTGCCGCTGATCGAGAATTTCAAGCGGGGGGCGGGGCTCGGCGAAGCCGAGGCCCGGCAGGCCGTCGCCATCTACCGCGAGATCTTCGACACGGTGGCCGTGCCGGTCATCCACCTCTTTCCGGGCATCGACGAGACGCTCCGCGTGCTCGCGGAGCGCGGCGTGCCGATGGCCGTCGCCTCCTCGCGCGGCCAGCGCTCGCTCGAGATGCTGATGCACCACACGGGGCTCGACCGTTATATCCCACTGTCGATGGTGTTCGGCGTCGAGTCGGCCGCCCGGCCCAAGCCGGCGCCAGACCTGGTGTACGTCATCCTCGGCCACCTCGGCGCCCGGCCCGAAGAGACCCTCGTGATCGGCGACACGACCTTCGACATCGAAATGGGCCGCGCCGCCGGCTGCGCCACCTGCGGCGTCTCCTACGGCAACCAGACCGCCACCCAGCTGGCCGCCGCCTCCCCCAACTACCTCATCGACGACCTCCGCAAGTTGCTGTAAGCCTTCGCCTTCTCCGCCCCCTCGCTGGCGCTGCAACGGACACAGCCGCCAGCGCGTCTATTTCAAGCCGCGGGCGCGGAGGAGGGCTTCGGGGTCGGGCTCGGCGCCACGGAACTGCTTGTAGAGCGTCATCGGCTCTTCGCTGCCGCCTTTCTCAAGGATGTTGTGGCGGAAGCTCATGGCCGTCTCGTGGTCGAAGATACCTTTTTCCTTGAACAGTTCGAATGCGTCCTTGTCGAGGACCTCAGCCCAAAGGTAGCTGTAGTAGCCGGCGCTGTAGCCGCTGTTGAAGATGTGGTTGAAGTAGGTGGTGCGGTAACGCGGGATAATCTCGTCGATCAGGCCCATCTCCTTGCAAGCCTTTGCCTCGAAGGCCTCGATGTCGATGCCCTCGACCGAGGAGAGCTCGTGCCATTTCATGTCGAGGATCGATGCGGCACAGAGCTCCGTGGTCATGAAGCCCTGGTTGAACGTGCGGGCTGCCAGGATCTTCTCGACCAGTTCGTCGGGAATCACCTCGCCAGTCAGGTAGTGCTTCGCATAGCCGGTGAGCACCTCTTTCTGGAAGGTCCAGTTCTCGTTGATCTGTGAAGGCAGCTCCACGAAGTCGCGGGCGACGGACGTGCCGCTGACCGTGGTGTAGTGGCACTGGCTGAGCAGGCCGTGCAGCGCGTGGCCGAACTCGTGGAACATCGTCTCCACGTTGTCGATGCTCAACAGCGACGGCGTGTCGGCGGTCGGCTTGTTGAAGTTGCCCACGTTGACGATGATCGGGCGGACCATCTTGCCGTCGAGCGTGACGTACTGGTCGCGGACGTTGTTCATCCATGCGCCGCCGCGCTTGCTGTCACGCGGGAAGTAGTCGGTGAGCAGGACGCCGATGAGCGAACCGTCGGCATCGCTCACCTTGAAAGCCTCCACGTCCGGATGGTACTTCGGTGCATTTTCAATCGGCTCAAACTGAAGGCCATAGAGCTTCGAAGCGGTGTTGAACACGCCTTCGCGCACTTTTTCCATCTGGAAGTACGGCTTGACGAGATCCTCGTCGAGGGCGTATTTGGCCTTGCGCACTTTCTCGCTGTAGTAGAACCAGTCCCACGGCTGGATCTTGGCGCCTTTCTCCACCTTGCCGGCCTTGATATCCTGGTCCATGATGGCCTGCATATCCTTCACCTCTTCCTTGGCGCGGGCCACGGCATATTTGAAGATGTTGGCAAGGAACGCGTCGACCGTTTCGGGCGTCTTGGCCATCTTGTCGCTGAGGATCTGGGCGGCGGGGGTGTCATAGCCCAGCAGCTTCGCCTTTTCTTCCTTGAGTTTCAAGATGTTGAGGATGATCTCCTTGGTGTCGTACTCGCCACCGTTGTTGCCGCGCGAAGCGAAGGCGCGGAACATCTTCTCGCGTGCGGCACGGTCTTCCAGCTGGGCCATTGCGTCGCGGTACTCGGAGATGGCTACGCCGAACTCGGCATTGAACGCGTTGTTTTCCTTGAGGAGATAGGTGCCGAAGCGGTTGCCGAGCACGGAGAGCTCGGTATTGATCTCCTTCATCCGGGCCTGGCCGGCCTCGTCGAGGGCGATGCCGTTGTCAGCGAAGGAACGGTACACCTTGTCGAGCACCATTTCCTGCTCGCGGGTCAGGCCGGTGGCGTTTTTCTTGACGGCTTCGACCTTGGCGAAGAGGTCCTTGTTGAAAATCACGTCGTTCTGGTGCTGCGCGACGAGGGTCGTAGCCTTTTCCACGATGCCCTCGAGGGTCGGGGTGTTGTCGGTTTCAGCGAGATTGAAAAGCACGCCGACCACCTTGGAGAGCAGATTGCCCGACTGGTCGAAGGCGGCGATCACGTTGTCGAAGGTCGGGGCCTCGGTGTTGGCGATGATGGCAGCGATCTCGGCGTCGTGCTGCTTGATGCCCTCCTCGAGGGCGGGGAGGTAGTCCGCTTCGTGGATCTGCTCGAAAGGCGGGATGCCGAACGGCGTGTTCCACTTCGCGAAGAACGGGTTCTGGGTCTTGTTGCAAGCGGTCATCATAAGAAGTACAGATGCAAACAGAAGGATTCGTTTCATATAAATGTTTTTAAATGTTTATAACCGTTTTTATCCGTTTAACACGGAGGATGTTCTGCAAAATTACGTAATTTTGTAGACTAATCAGCCAATATTAATACAATGATCCGCAATATCACTTCTTCCGTCCGTTTCATCGGTGTCGACGACCTCGATCTCGACCTGTTTGAAAGCCAGTACATTGTCCCCGAGGGGATGTCGTACAACTCCTACCTGATTCTCGACGAGAAAGTCGCCGTGCTCGATACGGCCGACGGCCGCAAGGGCGAGGCTTGGAAAGCCAACCTGGCCGAAGCGCTGGAAGGCCGCACGCCCGACTACCTGATCGTCCACCATATGGAGCCCGACCACTCCGCCCTCATCGCCTGGATGCTGGAAAAGTACCCTTCCGTGACGCTGGTGGCCACCGCTGCAGCCCTGAAGATGCTGCCGCAGTTCTTCGAGGGCATCGCGCTGGAAGGTCGCACGCTCGCCGTCAAGGAAGGCGACACGCTCGCGCTCGGCAGCCATTCCCTCCGCTTCATCATGGCGCCGATGGTCCACTGACCATCACTTCCGGCCAGTGGACCATCATGGCGCCGATGGTCCACTGGCCGGAAGTGATGGTCTCGTACGAGGCTTCCGAGAAGCTGCTCTTCTCGGCCGACGCCTTCGGCCGTTTCGGCGCTATGGAGAAGATTGCCTTCTGGGTGTCGGACGATGACGACTGGGCCTGCGAAGCCCGCCGCTACTACTTCAATATCTGCGGCAAGTACGGCGTCCAGGTGCAGAACCTGCTCAAAAAGGTGGCCGCGTGCGACGTGGCGATGATCTGCCCGCTCCACGGCCCCATCATCAATGAAAACCCCGGTTACCACGTGGGGCTGTACCAGACCTGGAGCAGCTACGGCGTGGAGACCGAAGGCATCTTCGTGGCACACGCCTCGATCCACGGCGGCACCGCCGCAGCAGCCGAGAAGCTTGCCGAAATCCTGCGCGAGAAAGGCTGCCCGAAGGTCTCCGTGGCCGACATCACCCGCGACGACCTGGCCGAGTGCGTCGAAGACGCATTCCGCTACGGCAAGATGGTGCTGGCGGCTTCGTCGTACGACGCCGGCGTCTTCACGCCGATGCACGACTTCCTCTACCGCCTTCAGGCCAAGGGCTACCAGAAGCGCACCGTCGGCCTGGTGGAGAACGGCAGCTGGGCGCCCAGCGCCGGCCGCGTGATGAAGGAGATGCTCGGTGCGATGAAGGACGTCACGGTCGTCGAGCCGATGGTCACCATCCGCAGCCGGATGCACGCCGAAGACCTCCCGAAACTCGAGGCCCTCGCCGATGCGATACTGGCCGCTCCCGCAAAATAAAAGCACACCATGATACGCCTGGAAAACGGAACGCCGGTCGGCCCGTACCGCGTGCAGCGGTTCATCAAGGACGGCCTCTTCAATGGAAACTACGTAGCCGTCGATGAGGCGGGCCAGCCCTTCTTCCTGAAAGTCTTTGACTTACAGGCCATTCCGGAGGCCTGGCTTGACGGCGGCGAGGTGCGTGAGATCGTCAACAGCCGCGGCCTCGACCACGAGAACATCAACTCCTACGTGGCCGACGGCGAGCTCAAGATCGAAGGCCGGACGTATCCTTTCCTGGTGATGCAGTATTTCAAGGGCGCACTCCTGTCGGAATACCTGAAATCGGACCGGACGTTCACTGTCTCCGAGGTCCGGACGATTGCCTGCCACGTCCTCGTCGGGATGGCGTACCTGCGCAGCGAAGGCCTGCTGCATAACGACATTACGCCCCGCAACATCCTGCTGGAGGAGGTGGACGGCGGCCTGACCCCGATGCTTATCGACCTCGGGCACGCCTGCCACGAGGTCACGGACGGCCAGCCGCCCTTCCCGATGGAAGACCTCAACCCGCTCTACACGGCGCCCGAGGCCCTGGACGGCGTCTTCACCGACGCCAGCGAGGCCTTCTCCGTGGCCGCGCTCATCTATACGCTCATCTGCGGCCAGGCGCCTTGGAATATGTATCTGGATGAGAAAGAGTCGTTTGCTTCGCGCCGGGCGCGGATCGGCGAAGCGCGGCAGCGCGAGCCGGTCTGGCCCGCGGCGCTGCATGCCAGCGACCGCGTGCTGCAGAATCTCGTGCTGACCGGCCTGAACATGCGGCCGGAGAACCGGCCGACGCCCGCCCGGATGCTCGAGATGCTGGCCGGCGTGGCGACGGATGTGCAGCAGCGGGCGGCCGACGGCCGCTCGCCGAAGAAGCCGGCGCCAGCCGACGGGCTGACCGCCACCACCGACGGCACGGAACTGAAGAAGACCCTGCAGCGCAACACGCGCCGCGGCGGCTTCGCCGACGTGGCCGGGATGGACGACCTCAAGACGATGCTCACGCAGCGTGTCATCTGGGTGCTCCGTGACCGGGAAAAGGCGAAGAAATACCGGCTGCTGCCGCCCAACGGAATGCTGCTTTACGGCCCGCCGGGCTGCGGCAAGACCTATTTCGCCGAAAAGTTCGCCGAAGAATCGCACTTCAACTATATGGTGGTCAACGGCTCGGACCTCGGCAGCACCTATATCCACGGCACGCAGGGCAAAATCGCCGCCCTCTTCCAGGAGGCGGCCTCGAAGGCGCCGACGGTGCTGTGTTTCGATGAGTTCGACTCGTTCGTGCCGGCCCGCGGCAGCGAAGCCGCCCGGCACCGGCCGGAGGAAGTCAACGAGTTCCTGTCGCAGTTGAACAACTGCGCGCAGCGCGGCATCTTCGTCATCGGCACGACCAACCGCATTGACATGATCGACCCGGCGGTCCTGCGCAAGGGCCGGCTCGATCTGCAGATCGAGGTGCCGGCGCCGGAGCAGGAGACCCGCCGCCAGATGTTTATCCATCACCTGAAAGGCCGGCCGCTGGCCGACGACATCGATTTCGACCGGCTGGCCTCGCTGACCGACGGCTACGCCTCGTCCGACATCGCCTTCATCGCCAACGATGCCGCCCTCGTCGCCGCCCTCGCCGACGAGCCCATCGCCCAGCACCACCTCGAGGACTCCATCCGCTGCAACCCTTCCTCCCTCGCCCCCCGCACCCGCCGCACCCCCGTCGGTTACCGCTAGCCCCAGCTACACCGACACCTTCCGCCACACATCCTACACGGGGCGCTGCAACGGACGCAGTTGTGGCACAGCGAGTTACGTAAACATATCCCCCTCCTTTCAGAGGGGGATATGTTTGTATAAATACCTGACAGTCAAGTGCGTCCGTTGCAGCACGAGCGAGGTAGTCCGAAGCCCATACCGATATTTGATTTGGAAAACTGCCGCAGGATGTCGAACTTTGGACTATCATCAATGAAAAGTGGCGAGAGATATGAAGAAACGAAGTCATTCGGTGATCAGGGCCAATGCCGTACATCACATCTATCAGAATACCCCCAACGGATATCTGATTTTCTATTCCTTAAAGGATTATCTTGTTTTCTATTCCATCATTTCGGTGGTGGCTCGTCGGTATGATGTCCAGATTCTGGGCATCTGCCTGATGGTCGACCATATCCACCTGGTGGTCTATGTTAATGACCCGGACCAGCTTCTTGGTTTTATCCGGGATTACACCAGTTTGTTTACCCGGATGTACAACCGCTGGTATGGTTTCCGGGGTTCTTTGTTCAATACGCCTTTCGGGTGTGTCCCGAAGCAGGGACACAAGAAAACGCGTACGGCCCTCGCGCTGGGAACTACGCAAAGCACTCAAGATGGTCAAGGTTTCCAGCCAACAGGGAGACCCACTCGAATATATACAGCTTGAAAAAGCCACCAAAGAGCTGTCTGCCAGGGAACTGCAACAATTTATCGATTATACGGGCAGCGAGTACGACATGGAGGAAGACACTTTCGCAAAAGACCATCGGGTCTATCAAAAGATGATAGCCTCGTTATGCAACGGTACGGGAAAGTCTATGAAGGACATTCTCAGCTGCCCATATGAAGTGCGTAGCAGGCTGGGCAGGAACCAGCAGTGGGAGACCAGGGCTTCGAGAAAGGAGGTGGCGAAATTACTTCGCCTTTAGGAGCTGGTGGCAGAGAGCCGTACAGCCGGCGAGGATGTCGGCGTAGGCGGTTTCGAAGTCGCGGGTGTACCAGGGGTCGGCGACGGCGCGGTGCTCGCCGGCGAAGTCCATCAGCAGGTAGACCTTGCCGTCGGGGTCACCGCCGGCAATTTGACGGATGCCCCGCAGGTTGTTCTCATCCATTCCGACGATCAGGTCGAATGCGTCATAGTCGGCTGCCGTCATTTGGCGGGCTGTCCGGAAGGGATCATAGGAGATGCCATGCTTCTCGAGGGTTCGGGCAGCCGGCGGGTAGATCGGGTTGTTCCATTCTTCATCGCTGACGGCGGCCGATGCTACGGCGTAGGCATCGGCAAGGCCGTTTTTCCGCAGCAAATCCTGCATGACCGCCTCGGCCATCGGGCTGCGACAGATGTTCCCCAGACAGATAAACAAAATCTTCTTCATCGGCGCAAAGATAACGAAAACCCGCCACATTCGATGATCCGGCTTCGCCGCACCCCCGCCGGCCTGCAACGGGGTGGGGGCCGAAGGCCGGAGGGCTGGAGGGCCGAGGGGCGGCGGGAGGCTAGCGGAGGATGCGGGAGACGGCGGTGAGGAGGGGTTCGACGCTGATGGGGGCACCGACGGCGCCTTGCATCCAGGCCTGGGGCGTGAGACGGCCCTGGCGGTAGATGCGTTGCAGCTCGGCGGCGAAGTCCGCGTCGCTGCCGAACTGCGCCAGATGCTCCTCGAGCTGGTAATGGACGATGTGTCCCACCGGGTAGTTCGACAGATACAGCGGATAATTGAGCATATGGGAATAGATGGCCAGCAGCGGGGAGTCGTGCGTGCCGAGGACCGGTTCGTAGTACTGGTTCCAGACCTCGCGCGCGATGCGGAGCGCCGCGTCGCGGAGCTCGTCGGCCGTTGCCGAAGGATGCGCATAGAGCCAGTCCCAGGTGTACATATCCACCAGGCTGACACCCATGATCTCGTAGACGCCCCAGAAGATGTCGAGCGTAGCGTTGTCATCCATCTTCTGATGGCCGTAGCCCAGCAGCTGCAGGTCGCGGGTCTGGAAGAGGAAGGCCATCGACTCGGTGATGGCGTTGTTCGGGACGCCCGCCAGGGTGTAATGGTCGATGTGGTACAGGTCGGTGACCTGCTCGACGTTGTGCCCAAACTCGTGCACGGCGATATTGTAGCCCTTGTAGTCCATGCCGGCGGCGCCGATGCGGGTGCGCAGGCGGGCGGGCTCGGTACGGCCCACGCATTCCCATGCGTGGCCCGACCCGCGCGCCCCCTCGACCACGATGTGGTCGGCCAGGAACTGCGCCTCCGCGGCGTCAAAGCCCAGGTTGCGCAGCATCCGCGGCATATCGGCGCGGAAGGCCGCGGCGTCGGGATACCGCCGCCGCGTCTCGGCCGTCAACTTATCTTCCGGAATGGCCGAACGGCTCTTGAAGCCGTCGTACCAGATGTCGTACGGACGCAGCTCGCGTCCCAGGCGCTCACGGATCAGCGCGCCCACCTGCGCTACCTGCTCCGAACTGACGAAGCGAAGGAAGAGGTCCTTGACCTCGTCCTCGCTCATCTCAAGCGAGCCGTCGAAATTGCGCAGGATGGCCGTCGGCTCGGCCGGGCAGTAGCGGTCTTCCTGCTGGAAGGCGTGGAACTGGTTGAGGATGTGGCCGTAGCGTACGTTGCCCTCGGACGGGAGAGAGACCTCAACCCCGCCGCGCCAGGTTCGGTTCAAGGCAGGCGCCCAGTCGTACGACGGGTCGCCCACCACCGCCGCAGGAATCTCCTGCGTGACGATGCGCTCCATCACCCGATAGATCATTTCCTGCTTCTCCTGGGCATCCGGCACGTCGGCGTAGTTCGACTTGAGCTCGTCGCGCAGGTTCCAGTGCGAAAGCAGCGACATGTCCGCGGGAAACAGGCGCCGGCCGTCCTCGGTCAGCAGATGGCCCATCTCAATGTTGTAGGTGTCGATGTAGCCTTCCGCCGCGCTGCGCGCCTCGGTCACGGCCTGGATGATGCTGGCCGGCATCCGCGTGGTGAACACGTCGCCCATCCGCGCATAGGCCCACTCCAGCCGGCTCCACGACGCGCCGAGCGCATTCTTCTCAGCCAGCGTGTAGTTGGGAAAGTTGAGGATGGTGATGAAGGCCACCTTGTTTTCGAACATATCGTCGGAGAAATGCGCGGAAACATCGTAGCTGTCGAACAGATAGTCGATCGGGGCAGGATCACCCTCCGCCAGGACGGTGGGCCGTCCGAGCTCGATGGTGAGCTGGTTCTGCTGCGTACGGAAGAGTTCGAGGGAACGGCAGAGCTTGTCGAAGAGCGTGCGCCGCGCCTCCGGCGTCGGCGCCAGCCACTCTTGCACGAAGGCCTCGAAGTCGGCCTGCGTGCCATCCTCCACGCGCCACAGCGCGGCGCACTGGTCGACCCCTCGCTGCGCGACGGGGTCGTTGACCTTGACGGGTGTGACGGCCGGCGCTGCCGTCCGGTCACCGCCGCAGCCGGCGGCGGTCAGCAGGACCAGCGCTACCATAATCAGGAGGGAACTTGCTCTTTTCATGATCGTTAAAGGTTTTGGATAAAGGAAGCCATTTCCGGAACCCGCTCGCGGGCTGAGCAGAACAGCTTCCACTGCGCACGGGTGCGCACGAGGTTGTGTTCCGGGTACTTGATCTTGTAATAGGTATCCCCGTTCAGGTAGTCGGCCAGGAAGCGGACGGCCTGCATGTAGGGGAACAACGTGGCGGCGAAGGGCAGGTTCTCGCGCTCCACGGGCGTGAGGAACACGCCAGCCGAGAAGAGATAGCCCCGGGCGAATGCCCGGAAAATCTCCATGTTGAACGACACGTTGCCGAGGTCGGGATCGTCCTCGGCGCCGGTGTTCGCCGCCGTGCGGAGGAAGTCGCCGAAATCCGAGAAGACGAACGAGGGCATCACCGTGTCGAGGTCGATGACGCAGAGGATGCTGCCGTCACGGTCGAACAGCATGTTGTTGACCTTCGTGTCGCAGTGGCAGATGCGCTTGGGCAGAACGCCCGCGCGGTAGAGCTGCTCACCGCGGCACATATCCGTCTCGAGAGCCATGATATCGGCAACGAGGGAGCTGACCGCAGGGTCGGCCATGCGGCCGGCGCGGTCAGCCGCCACGGCTTCGCGCAGCTGACGCGCGCGAAGCTCCATATTGTGGAAATCGGGAATCGGCTCGCCGAGCCGGTCAGGCAGGTCGGCGAGCATGGCCTCGAAGCGGCCGAACGCCTCGCCGGCGTAGCCCGCATACGCGGGCGTCACGGCCTCGTAGGTCTGCGCGTCCCGGATGAAAACCGAGACGCGCCACCACTCGCGGTCGTCGGTCCAGTAGCTCCTGCCGGTGCTTCGCTCCGGCAGGAACCGTAGCACCTTGCGGTCGAGCTCCCGCTCGCCCGCCGCCTCCAGCTTCCGGCGAATGTGCCGCGTCACGCAGTCGATATTGTGCTGCAGCTGGTCCACATCCTGGAAGATGGCCTGGTTGATGCGCTGGAGCACGTAGTCGTCGGGGCCGTCGGTCACGACACGGAACGTGTCGTTGATCAGGCCGTTGCCGAGCGGGACGATGTCCCGCACCGCTCCCGTCACGGCGAAGTGCTCCACAATCTGTTTCAGTCTTTCATCCATAAGGCTACTCCTCCGCCAGCGCATAGCTGAACCCCTCGACGCGGTTCCACGCGCCACGGGTGAAGTCGGGCACCGCCACGGGCATCGAGCCGTTCTCGAGCGACAGGCGCGAGAGCGGCGCCACGCAGCACCACTCAGCCAGGTCGTAGACGTCCATGTCGAGCGGCAGGCCGTGGCGCAGGCAGTACACCAGGCGGTAGTCCATGATAAAGTCCATGCCGCCGTGGCCGCCCACTTCTTTGGCCACGCGCTCGAGTTCGGGCGTCAGGATAACGTTGCGGTAATCTTCCTGCAGAGCGCGGAGTTCTTCGCCGGAAATCGTCCGTTCGCGCTTCTCGTCCACGCGGAAGCAGTACTGCTGCACGGGATACTTGGCGGCATAACCCTCGGTACCTACCACCTGGTACATCCGGCTGTACGGGCGCGGGGTCATCACATCGTGCTCGATGAGCAGGGTCTTTCCCTTTTCAGTGCGAATCATCGTGGTGGTTTCATCGCCGTTGGCGAAGTTTTCGGGCGCGGGATGCGCTTCGCTGTTGAGGGCCGCGGCCAGCTTGGCGCCGTTGAACGAGCGGGTATCCATCGATACGAGCGTGGTCATCCGGTCGCCGCGGTGGATGCCGAGCACCTGGCACACGGGGCCGATGCCATGGGTGGGATAGACGTCGCCGCGATTTTTGCCGTTATAGTCGAGGCGCCAGTTGTTCCAATATTCGTCCCAGTACGGATCGAGATTGTGGAGATACGAGCCTTCGACGTGGATGACTTCGCCGAAGCGGCCTTGCCGGGCCATTTCGAGGGTGGTCATCTCGAAAAAGTCGTAGACGCAATTTTCGAGCATCATGCAGTGGCGGCGGGTCTTCTCGCACTGGTTGATCAGGCCCCATATTTCGTCCAAGTCGAGGGCGGCTGGGACTTCGATGGCCACGTGCTTGCCGCACTCCATCGCGTACATTGCGATGGGATAATGGTTCAGCCAATCGGTGCAGATATAGACCAGGTCGACGTCGGCCTGCTCGCAAAGGCCGCGCCACGACTCTTCCTCGCCGCTGTAGGTGCCCGTGGCCGCGGGCTTGCCCATCTTCGCCAGCGCCGCGGCGCTGGCCTCCACGCGGTCGGGCAGCAGGTCGCACAGCGCCGTGACCACGGCGCCGGGCACGAGCGACAGCCGTTCCACGGCGTCGCTGCCCCGCATCCCGAGGCCCACCACGCCGATGCGCACGGTCTCCAGCGGCTCCGCCACCAGCCCGATCGCATCTTGCTGCCCCGCCGGCCGTGCCGGCACTTTCGTTTCAAGAATACCCGCGGCCGGCTTCCGTGCGCAGCCGGAAAAGAAAAGGATTGACACCAGAAGTGTTGCGCCCGTAACGGCGCCCAGAAGCTTTTTCATAATCGTTTGTGAGATGATCTTCACAAATATACTCAATCTTCTTCTTCCGCGTTTTCCGCTCAACAAAAAAAGACATCAGGTGAAACATAGGTGAAACTTTCGTGGCTTATCAGGACGTATAGGGAAAGCGACTTGAACGGCCATCTTTATCTATTAAGACGACTTCTGTAGACTTCAAATACATGCACCGATAATGGGCGGAACGGGATTATTTAATCTTGCATTATTTAATCTTGCATAATTAAATCCTAAATATTATCTTTGCCCAAAACGAGAAACGATGTTGCAGCCGAATCCTTTCATCATTACCGCCGATTACTACGGCCCTGAGTATTTCTGTGACAGGCAGGCCGAGACGGAAGCCTTGGAAAGCAATATCGCAAACGGGCGGA
>JAEEGL013817411.1_pt1 | contig 38865 bp, 29 predicted proteins | sample 9134231 | NCBI WGS metagenome assembly JAEEGL01 (sample SAMN16246548, study PRJNA631951) | gut metagenome | biome: gut microbiome; feature: rumen; material: fiber-attached | host: Bos | place: Iran: Karaj | collected 2018-10 | reverse complement strand
CGATGAGCTTAATCCTAAGTCACTTGGTGCTCTCCTTGCTCACTTCGAGAACAAGGTAATGTTCCAGGGCTTCGTATGGAACATCAACTCCTTCGACCAGGAAGGTGTTCAGCTTGGTAAGGTTCTTGCCAAGAAGGTTCTTGCACATGAGACAGATGGAGCACTTGCTGAGTACAGCGCACTCCTTGGAATTTGATAATAAGATAGACATAATAAGAGCCCCGTTCCATACAGGAATGGGGCTCTTATTATGTTCGTTATTAGTATTAAAGAGTCTTGAGAAGTTCAAGTGTAGCTGCTGCGCAGTCCTTGGCAGCCTTAGCCTCGAACTCAGGATAATCCATGATCTCGCTTCCATCAGCTTTATCAGAAATAGCGCGGATGATAAGGAATGGAACGTTGTTAAGGTAACATGCCTGAGCAATTCCTGTTCCTTCCATCTCACAGCACATTCCACCAAAGTCCTTGATAATGGCATCCTTAACTTCCTTGTCACAGATGAACTGATCTCCGCTACAAACTCTTCCCTCAAAGATTCCAAGATCAGGCGCTGCAACCTTAATCGCTGCCTTAGCTTTTTCTCTAAGAGTAGCATCAGCTGTAAATGTAGCTGTGCCAAGCTGAGGGATTTCTCCCTTCTGATATCCGAACACTGTTGCATCTACATCGTGGTAACAAGCATCTGTTGAAAGAACTATGTCACCAATATTGATACGAGCATCAAGAGAACCTGCTGCTCCAGTGTTGATTACATGGGTAACACCGAAGGTATCAACAAGAATCTGTACACAGATACCTGCATTAACCTTACAGATACCACTTCTAACTACAACAACTTCTGTATTTCCAATAGTACCTTCAAAAAACTCCATGGAAGCCTTTTTAACAGTGTTCTTTACTGTCATGCTACTCTTAAGGGTTTCTACCTCAACTTCCATGGCACCGATTATTCCTATTTTCATGTTGATTCTCTCTTTCGATTATTCTGGGTAAACAAGGTGTTTGTCATCAATGTTATAAAGAGTGTTATCAAGATATCTTTTGGCAAGGAATTTGGCCATTCCAAGATTCATATCGAGATAGTTTCCGCAATCTCTTGCGCTTGCTCCAGGCACCTCGCCCTCGAAATCTCTCATGAATTCATACATTCTTGTGATAAGAGGAACAATCTCTTTTGAAGAAAGGTCTCCTGCAAGGACAACATAGAATCCTGTTCTGCATCCCATAGGTCCAAAGTAGATTGTTCTATCCTTATATTCTGGATCATTTCGAAGGAATGTAGCTCCAAGATGCTCCATTGTGTGAACTTCTGCAGTGTTCATAACAGGCTCCTTGTTAGGGGCTGTCATTCTGAGGTCAAATGTAGTAATAGTTTCCTGGCCAACCTTATCTTTTCTGGACACATAGATTCCAGGCTCAAGGTCAAGATGATTGACGGTAAAGCTTGCTATTTTTTCCATAGTGATTATTTACTCCTTAGGCGGTTCGTTGAATACCTCGTAAGAATCGATCAGGTACTCACGAATATTATTATAGTCGCGATTACAGATTGCTGTATACAGTGTATCAACCATAAAGAGCTGTGCAAATCTGGAGCTTGTTATACCACTCTTTTTATCAATTTCAGGAGAAGTTGTAAAAAGAACATGGTTACAACCGGTTGTAAGAGTGTTATTGCCAAGTTTTGTAATGGCTATTGTAATAGCACCCTTCTGGGTTGCAATGTTATAGAGCTGCATTACTTCTTTGTTCTTAGGATTGTCCACGAAGAAAATTGCAACATCTTCAGGAGATATCTGAGATACAGTCATCAGATTCATGTGGTGATCCTGATTGAAAATAACGTTGTAGTGGATTCTAAGAAGCTTACAGTAAAGGTCATAGGCAGCGACACTTGCAGTACCTACGCCGAATACCTGTATCTGTTTGGCTGTAACAATCTTATTTACAACCTCGCTAAAGCTGCCAGTGTCAAACAATCTGTAGGTTGTCTGAATAGCCTGCACGCTGGTTGCACAAATATTATCAGCAATCGACTGTAATGAAGTATACTCGTTAACGTCCTTAAATGCAATCTTAGGTCCCTTGTCTGCCTGCTTAAGAGAAACATTTGCTTCAGAATAATAGGCGTTTTTCAGGTCTTTAAGTCCGCTATAACCGATTGCCTGTGCAAATCTGGTCCATGCTGCCTGCGTAGTTCCTGATAACCTTGCCAGCTCTTTTATCGGGTATTGGAAAAGATCATCCTTCCTCTCAAGGACAAAGTCTGCAACCATCTTCTCCGCTGCCGGTAAAGTTTCATAGCAACTCTTGATTTTTTCACTGACAATATTCATGAGTATTCTCCTGTCTTTTATCCACAATAACAAACTAATAATGATTATTAAACCGTCAAACAATGTTCAAAACTTCACATATTTAGTATACATTAATAATTATTTCAATAACGAAATAAATTTTCAAAGTTTTAAAAAGTATCTATAAAATCTTTATAAATAGTACACAATTTAATTCCCTTTTGTGCTATGCTTTAGAAGTAGGGATTTTAAAAAAAATAGTGCAACTATGCACTTTTGCGGAGGCGCAAGAAAGGAGACTAGATTATGAAATGGGTATGTCAGGTATGTGGTTATGTTCATGAAGGAGATCAGCCACCTGAGGCTTGTCCTGTATGTAAAGCACCTGCTGAGAAATTCACTAAACAGGAAGGCGACAAAGTTTGGGCTTGCGAGCATGTTGTGGGTGTAGCTTCATCTGCTCCTGATGAAATCAAAAATGGATTACGTGAAATGTTTAATGGAGAATGTACTGAGGTTGGTATGTACCTTGCTATGGGTAGAGTAGCTATCCGCGAAGGTTATCCTGAAATCGGTGCTTTCTTTGAAAAAGCAGCATGGGAAGAGGCAGAGCACGCAGCTCATTTCGCAGAGCTCCTTGGAGAAGTAATTACAGATTCTACTAAGAAGAATCTTGAACTCCGTGCTGACGCTGAATATGGCGCAACTCAGGGACGCGCTGATCTTGCCAAGAAGGCTAAACAGCTTGACCTTGACGCTATTCATGATGCTGTTCATGAGATTGGAAGAGATGAAGCAAGACATGGTAAAGCTTTTGCAGGTCTTCTTAAGAGATACTTTGGTTAATCCATAAGATAAATTAAGCTCTACTCCTATTAACAACCGGGAGTAGAGCTCTTTTTTCTGTGTAATTACTGGATTTCTTCATTAAGAATCTTCACAATAGCATCTGTTGCTGACTGAAGACTGCTCTTATTCATATTAGCGAGGAATTTATCTCTATTCTCATAAAGGTCCTCAATTGTTTCTACTAGAATATCCTCATCAAGTTCGTCATTATCAATCACAAGTGAGAATCCCTGCTGCTCAAATGATTTGGCATTGAGCATCTGATCTCCTCTGCTGGACTTGGTAGAAAGAGGAATAAGGATATTTGGTTTCTTGAGTGCAAGAAGCTCACATATTGAGTTTGCTCCCGCTCTTGAAACAACTATGTCTGCCATGGCGAACAAGTCTTTTAACTCATTCTTAACATACTCAAACTGCTTGTAGCCTGGAACAGAGAGTTTAAGATTGTCCATCTTCTCTTTGCCACAGATATGAACTACATTGAACTGTGGAAGTAGTCTTGGAAGTGCAAATCTTACTGTCTCATTGACTGACTGAGCACCAAGGCTTCCGCCGATTACCATAAGAACAGGCTTATCATCTGTAAAGCCGCAAATCTTTCTACCTTCTTCCCTTGATCCATTTCCGAGTTCTTCTCTTATAGGTGTTCCGGTTAAGATAGCCTTATCTGCAGGCAAATGTGTCATAGTCTCAGGGAAATTGCAACAAATCTTCCTTGCTCCCTTCATACTGAGCTTATTGGCAAGTCCCGGTGTGATATCAGATTCATGAACAATGTATGGTATTCCCAGAACTTTAGCTGCTCTGACAACAGGAACGCTTACAAATCCGCCCTTTGAAAAAATAATGTCCGGATTGATTCTCTTAAGAAGTGTAATTGATTCAGTGAATCCCTTCATAACCCTGAAAGGATCTGAAAAATTCTTGGGATCAAAATATCTCCTAAGCTTACCTGTAGCTATTCCGAAATATGGAATGTTATAGTCTTCGATAAGCTTTTTCTCAATTCCTTCATATGAGCCGATATAGAAAATTTCATATCCGGCTTTCTTAAGTGCAGGAATAAGTGCAATATTAGGTGTTACATGACCTGCACTTCCGCCTCCTGTAAGGACGATTCTCTTATTAGCATTTTCGCTCAATTCTATAACCTTCTTTCAGATTGCTATATCAAGCCTGCATAGCCTGCTCAATTGCATATGATAACTGATCCGGGCATGATGTATTCTTAAATCCGCACTTGATGCCACGAAGCTTGCCAATAGCATCCTCACACTTCATACCTTCAACAAGTTTAGAAATTCCCTGAAGATTGCCATTGCATCCATTTGTAAATTCTACGTGTCTGATTATTCCTTCCTCAACTTCTATATCTATCTGTGTTGAGCAGGTTCCTTTTGTCTTATATACCATAAAAAAACTATACTCCTAACTCACTTACGTGTAATTCGGAGTATAGTATATCACATCTTACTGTTCCGCAACAGTTTGATAGGTCAAAAGCCCCTTTTCTTCGTATTCCAGAATGTAGTCGTTAACTACTCTGTCAGAAAAAGCTTTCACTTCCATGAGTTTATCCTCATAGTTTTCAGGTGTCAGCTCATAATCACCTGCTATTATCTCATCAAGCATAAGCTTATTGATCTCAGGTGCAAAATGTATTGAATCCATGTACAGCTCAAGGTTAGTGGCAACCTCTTCCTGAGCCTGGAAACAGAACACTTTAACATTGTTATATTTTAAAAGCTCACCTGTCATCTGGATTTCATTATAAATATATGCATCTCTTTCACCAGACCTTACAACCCCATCCCACCAGAGCATAGAGTATACAGGATAAAAGAATATAAATTCTGTCTCAGGATGTGCCTTAACCTGACTTGTCAAAAGAGCTATGTTTCCGGCAAGTTCACTGCTATATACAGTCTCATCCATCATAGGCACCACTTCGTTTGATCTGTGATAAAGGCCAAGCGCCATGTCAGAATTAAAGTTCTTCCATTTAGCCCAGTTATAGGATAATCCTTCATCGTAATCGCCGATAAAAGAATTGGCAATTTCATAAGGAATCTTCTCAAACAATACATCTTTATTAAAAAGATATCTCACATCATTAAATGGATTTCTGTCATATAAATACATTGGACAACCGGTGGATTCATAAGTTGTCTCAGTTGAAGCGGAAAGTGCTGATGGATCAATATTATAAAAAACCATTTTGATATCGTGATCTGCAAATGCCTCATCCATCAGATAACACAAGTCTGCTGTTGCTCCATAACTTCTGATAGCCTTAATGGATTTTACGCCATAAGCACTGTCATACCAGGCATTGTCATTATTCTCCATAACTGATGACCCGACCAGAAGCGCATCATAATCAAAATTCCTAAGTGTTCCGATACACTGATATTCTTTATCACTCAGAACCGCCTTAAGCCCAAACCATGGCTTATGATAGTGGTAAAAAGGATCAAAAACATAAACCATACCACCAACCAGTAAAGCTACTGCCAGGATAGATACTATAAGTCTTTTTATGAATTTAACTGAATTATTATTTTGGTTCATAAAACTGTTTCTTTCTCATTTCCTAGAACTGGAAGTAAATAAAAGTGCTGACATTTGACAGTGAAATGAAGGACCATATGAATAACACTACAAGTCCAGCAATTGTCTTTTTATCAAATCTGGTTTCCGTAACGATTTCTTTTGTGTTCTTCCTCGTCATGACAAATGCACTTATTACTATCAGGAGCACAAAAGTTGCAACATACACAATATTCACCATTTCAGGCTTACCCATCTGTGTAAAGAGCTGTCTGAAAATATAGTTCTCCGGAATAGCCAGATTTTCTGCAGTCTTGTATAAAAATCCCGGATATGTCCACACAAAGAGTCTTCTAAACATGGCACCAACATATTCAAGATTCTGAGATCCGAAGAATATGAGGGAAATAACAAACATCGTGAATGTTACAGCATTTCCAACTGCTCTCGGAACCACAAAAAGTGGCTTTTCTCTCAAAAGATAGCGTGTTTTCTTATTAGCATTTTCCGGCTCTGTAACTCCTGTTATTCCAAGGTTATCCCATACAACCAAAAGTCCCTGCATAAGTCCCCAGCACACGTATGTCCAGCCTGCGCCGTGCCATAGGCCACTTAGTACAAATACTATAAGTACATTTATTACTGTGCGAAGCTTGCCTTTCCTGCTTCCTCCGAGTGGGATATAAACATATTTGATAAAGAACCTTGAAAGAGTCATATGCCAGCGCTGCCAAAGCTCTCTTGAAGTTGCTGCCTTATAAGGCGAATTAAAGTTATCCGGAAGTTCAAATCCCAGCATCAGACTCACACCGTTTGCCATGTCACAATATCCCGAAAAATCAAGATAGATTTCGAAAGTGTAAGCGAGCATAACCAGAATTACAGTTATGGTATCCAGATAATATGTATAGTGAAAGCCATAGTTTACCGCCTTGGCAAGATTATCTGCAAGGAGAACCTTCTTGGATAGTCCTATGATAAAAGACATTATTCCTCTGGCCAATTTATCAGGATCTGTCTTTCTAAGGCTCTTGTCCCTGAACTGATCTGTCATTTCCTTGTGGAAAGCAATAGGTCCCTGAATTAGCTTGGGAAAATATGTAGTGTACATCAGATACTCAATAATATTGTAATGCGGAGCCTTGCCATTTGCCCTGTCTACAATAAAAGATATCTGCCCGAAGGTAAAAAAGCTGATTCCTATCGGCATAAGAATATCTTTTGCCGTAAAAGTTGCTCCTGTAAGTGCATCGAGATTCTCAACAAAAAAGCCGAGATACTTAAGGTAAAACAAAAGCGCAAGGTTAAACAAAACTCCAATGACTTTTATTACTGTTCTAAAGCAAGGCGCTATTTCTTTTTGCTCTTTCCATGCCAAAATGCCGCTTAACAGGTAATTAACCAAAGTGCTGATCAGTAGGACCAGTAAAAATCCTGCTCCAAAAGTGTAATAGAAATACAGTGACATACCAATAAGGAATACATCTGCCACTGCATATTTCTCTATCTTATTTAAAATGTTCCATCCAATAAGAAGAATCGGAAGGAATACAAGTAAAAACGTAAAGGAATTAAAGCCCATATATTTCTCCATCTAATAAACATCATGAAGAGTATAACAAATTCGTTGTTTAGTGTAAAACCACAGACTTAAAAAGAGGAAGGCAGAAGCTCTGCCTCCCTCTGGGGATTAATTTTTACAATGAATAAAACGATTAGAAAATACCTTTTTCTGTCTTGATAAGAACACCGTTCTCGTCAAATGTGTATCTGCGGAACAGTTTAACAATCTGCTCGTTCTTGGCAAGTGTTCCGTCTTTCTTAGCATAATATGTCTTGCCATCTACTTTGAACATATAATCTTTGGCAACTCTTCCGTTGTCCTTACAGAAGTAATCCTGTCCATCATATGTCACAAAGCCAGTCTTCGCCTTGCAATCATCGCCGAAGAAATATTCGTTATGATATTTCTCAAGCTTAACATTTCTTGCAAGAACACCATCTGTACCGGAGCAGTAAATGCCGTCTTCAAGAGTAATAAGTACATTCTTTGAAACCTTACCATCAGGCTTGCAGTAATACATGTTACCATCAAAACTTGTAAGACCTGTAATCATTGCGCCTTCACCGTCAAAGATGTAATCAGACTTGTAAATATTTGCTAATTCTTCTTTTGCAAATGATCCATCAGCCTTAGCATAATACTTTTTGCCGTCAACTGTTATCCAAGCGCTCTTCTTCATAGCGCCATCTTTATTGCCATCAAAGTAATAGGTCTTTCCATCGATCTCATGGATGCCAATAAGTTTAACGCCTTCAGGTGATACGTAATATGTCTTACCATATTTTGTAACAAGTGTTCCTTCCGGAACTACAGGAGTTTCCTCTCCTGCTGCAAGAAGAATTGTTCCAAATACTTCTGTTGATGACCAGCCATTACCAGTCTTGTCAGCCCAGTTAAGTGTTCCTACTCTCTTGCCTGAGTTGTCTGCATCGTTAACCTGAATATCAAGACCTACCTTAGCACCTTCTACAGGAGCTATGTCTGTCCACTTAAGTGCTGCTTCAATCTTGTAGCCATCTTCTGTAACAACTACTTCAGACTTGATGTTTTCTTCTACACACTTTGTACCATTGAAGCTGTGTGTATTCTCGAAGTTGATTCTGTACTGCTTGTCATCTGCTTCATAAGTACTTGTCTTGTTGTTGTTCTCATCTACAAAGATTTCAACTGAATCCTGCTCCCATGCATCTGAAGATGCCTTGTTGAGAACTGAGTCCTTAACATCAGCAAGTACATAGAGGTATTCATCATCCCAAAGGATCTTGGCGCTTGCAGATGCCTTAGCACCAACGTTGATAGCTACAGGAAGCTCATCTGCTGTCTTCCAAGCTTCATCATCAAACTCACCATCAATAACAGGTGTGCCCTTCTTAACTACTGCAAGTGGCTTAATTACTGTTTCAGCAAAGAACTTGCTTGATTCAGCATGCTTAAATGTTGTGTCGTTAAATACAGCAAGGAAATCACCGTCATTAACTACAATATCAAACTTAACCTTGTTAGCTGTAAGAGCTTCGAAGTCAACAGGAACATTTACTACTGCCTCGTAGCCATTTTCATTTTCTGTTGCTTCTTCTCTCTTTACTACTACTGATTTGATTCCTGTTCCGTCATCTGCATAAACTGTAAAGAAATCATTCTGGCCAGTTGTTGTATCTTTTATTACAACTTTAACGTCGATGCCATTCTCACTCCACATAGGGATAAACTTGCCAGCAGCAAACTCATATACATTACCAGCTGAGAAATCATTATTTACATTCTGTACAAGTGTTATTGACTTTACTTCAGGCTCAAGTTCTCCGGCATTTGCAATTGCCCAGAAGCAATCCTTAGCCTTGTAGTAATCATCAAAGAGAAGTGGATACTGTCTTGCGCTTCCGTCTGCGCCGCCACCGTTATTGTTTGATGACTGGAGCCATGAATGCTTATCTGTTACTCCCCAGATTGTCATACCTGTGAAGTTTACGCCGTCTTCTCTAAGTCTTCTGATTGTGTCATAAACTGCTTTGTATCTCTCCGCAAGTCTGTCATCCTTGGCACTTGTAGCTCCCTTGAAGTCAAGCTCAGTTACCTGAACCTGGTCAACGATAGCTGCATAAGCCTTGGCTGCTGTCTTGAACTGCTCCATTGAAGGATTGTTGGATGCAATCTGGTAGTGAGCCTGCATACCCATACCATCAATTCTTGCGCCAGGTGTTGCCTTAACATCTCTAAGAAGCTGGCAGATACCACCCATCTTGCTGCTTACTGTCTCGTTATAATCGTTATAGAAAAGAGCGATATCAGCAGGCATATATCTGTTAGCATATACGAATGCGTTTGTGATGAACTCCTGTGAGTTGTAAACTCCCCACCACTCTGATCTCTCAGATGGAGATGCATTTCTATAAGTACCTGTTCCATCACTTACTGCTTCGTTAACAACATCCCATCCATAGAAGAGATCTTTGTACTTGCTGTCTTCTGCTGTGAAGTGCTTAGCAACTTCTCTGATGTAGATTTCAAGACGCTTGTTCATTACGTCAGGAGTTACATAAGGCTTGGATGTATCATAATCTTCATGGAAGAAGAATGAAGGAGTCTGTGAATGCCAAACAAGAACATGGCCTCTTATCTGGATCTTCTTTTCAGGATGTTCTTCATTCCACTTAACGAATCTGTCAAGACGATCCTCAGGTCTTGAGAAATCAAGTACAGGGAAAGGAACCATCTCACCATTGAGCTCATAATCAACTATCTCAGCATCTTTTCTGAGCATTGAATCAGGCTTAAGTTCGTTACCAAGAGTTACTCCATTGAAGTGCTTGTAAACAAGCTCCATATCAAGCGGATCGCCAAACTCATCGTAGCTTGCTGCTGTTCCGATGATGAAATCATCACCCATAAGCTCTGCTACAGGCTTTCTGAGATCAACGATATCATACTCAACGCCAGCCTGAGGTCTTTCCTCTGCAGGAGTTGTATCTACAACAACTTCAATCTTCTCTACTGTTACGCTAAATGGATATGTCTGTTCATTCATTGCCATGATAGCAATGGCATCAACATCAGCTGTAACGTTAGGATATGTTGTGTAGCTACTGCTGCCATTTTTACCATAGTCTGCCTTGAGCTCTGTACCGCCTCCATATGTCTTAATGCAGATGCTCTGCTTATTAGCTTCTGCAAATGTAACCTTTACTGACTTAACATCAGGTCCCGGAATAGTCTTTCCAAGAGAAACTCTGTACTCACGCCACTCTTTGTCAAACTCAAGTGTTGCTCCGTCTACTTCAGTACCTTCCCATGCCTCTGTAAACTTAAGCGCGTCTCCCTCAAGAACAATTGTCTCCTCGTTCTTAGGAGCTTCTGTCTCCTGCTTATCAACAACAACCTCGTCAATAGTGATGCCATATGGGTACTCAGCTTCTCCTGATGCCATTGACATAACACCAATATATCTAACGTTGCCATCATATGTAGGATTAAATACATATTCACTGTTCTTGTCACAGCCATAATTTACATACTTCTCATTCATGTCTGCGTCATAGAGCTTGATTGCAACGTTCTTATCCTGTTTAGAAACTTTTACAGTAAGTGCCTTAACATTAGCTACCGGAACTGTCTCTCCAAGATCATAGCAATACTCCTCATACTGCTTGGAAAAAACGAGCTTTCCTGTAGTCTTGGCACTCTGATTCCATCTGTTAAAGAAAACAAGACTATTTTCTTCTTCAGCTGGCTCTGCTGATGTTTCAGCTGAAGCCTCATTTGATGCTTCTTTTGCAGATTCATCTGAAGACTCCTCTGTAGCCTCTTCAGCCACCGAAGCCTCAGAAGAAGCCTCATCAGCAGCATCTACTACACTTGTCTCAGCTGAACTTGCTTCTACTGAACTTTCTTCTACTGCTGCTTCTTCCACTTCCGCAACCAGTGAGCTACCAGTTGCTGCTTCTGCAGCAAATACCTGTGTTACACCGGTACCAACATTTGTTACAGTTAAAAGACCTGCCATAACAAACGATGATATCCCCAACCATCTTTTGTGCATACCTTTACTTTTCCTCCTGTTTTACTAGTTTATTTTGTGCAAATCCCCTAAACACAATTGTACTAAATATAATTATTTAGTATTTTCGTATAGTATGCTTACCAAAAAATGCTATCCACTGGTTACATTTTGCAATTTTTAATAAAGTTTTTAGATTTTATTTAGTTTTTATCAGATCTTTCCAATATGACGTTATTTCTTTTAGCTCATGTCCTGTAACTTTTACCCCATCATAGGTATGTTCAAAGCTTATGACTGCCTCTCCTCCAGCCTTTGTACCGGCTTCCATTCCCTGGTCCGCTACAAAATTGCCAAGCGAGTAATATACAAGGCATTTTTCTCCATCAGGTCTTTCGATTTCTTCAACTTCCTGAATTACATGCGGATGACTTCCTATGACTACATCAGCTCCGCCCTTGGCAAAAAGAGCCGCCATGTCTCTTTGCCCGGCATTCGCTTTTTCTTCGTATTCATCTCCCCAATGGACAAAAACTATTACAACATCTGCTTCTTCCCGTGCTCTTTGTAAATTCCAGAGTAGCTCATTTCGTTCTTCATCACGCTTTGGAAGATAATGAACTACATATGGGTATTTCTCTGATATATCCCCTGCATTTGTTCCGTAGGTATATGAAAATATGGCAAAAGAAATTCCGTTTCTACTAATAAGTTCATAGGGCCTAAGAGAAACATCTTTCCAATCCTGAATTCCCGGACATATTAGATTTTCTGATTCATAGAACCTTTTGGTATATTCAAGTTCTCCTATTCCTTTATCAAGAATATGGTTATTGGCACATACAGCGATGTCAAAGCCGGCATTTACAATAGCATCACCAACGGCGGTCGGAGCTCCAAAAGAAGGATATCCTGATACCATTTTGGCATCATCTACCAGGACAGACTCCGCATTAAATGCAGATATATCTGCACTATTTATATCCTCTAAATACGGCTCATATAGAAATTCAAAACTTCCTTTTTGGACGCTGTTTGCATATTCATATATTGGCGTGTGGATCATGTTATCTCCAAAAGCTGCCAGTGTAACCTTGTTTTTGATGTTCTTGAGTCCAAAACTCTCCCATTTCCAAAGACTGCAATTGCCCTTATTATCTTCAAACAGAAGAATCTTATTGTTCTTCTCCATAAGTTTCATCCTGTTTATAAAGATTCCGGTTTCAGAAGCAAACCATTTCTGAGTTACTGTACCTTTCTCATCAACTCCGTATATAAACACATGCTGAGAATATGTCTTTTCATCAGACTGTATCCAAAAGGGTCTGTGCCTGCCAAATAGTCCCTTCTTCCAGACAACTGCAATGATTTCAGGCTTTCCATCACTGTCAATATCCGTAGCTAAAGCGTCCTGGATCTTAAGCTTTTCATCTGTTAAAAAAGTTCTTTTTCCTTTATCGCTTCTTACTTCCAGACGTTTTGACTTTATTTCCGTTGTATATCTTGCCTTATCTTCATCAAACTTTAGTTCAATGCTTTTTTCCTGCCATCTAACCCAATTCGGAATAAAGTTTCTTTTCCACCCAAAAACTGCGCTTATTGCAACGCAAGAAGCTACTACTATCCCAAAGGATAGCAGTAGCTTCTTAAAGTTAACTTTTTTAAATAAAAAGCTCTTCATCATTCATCAACTCTGTAGCTCTTTGTCCAGTCTGCTCTTTCGTATTTGTTCTCTACAGTAATCCAATCCCAGTTGTCATCCAGATATCCGCCCTTCATCATGTTTCTCCACTGGGAATCTGTAAGGCGGTTATCTATGCTCTCCTCAAACTGATAGAAGCTGTATGCACCACCCACTGCAACATGGAGCTCCCCATCAATAGGAAATACTACGTAGATAGTGTCAACTCTTCCCGTACCAATTTCCAGAACTGTTCCATTTGGATCAGTTGCTATATCTGTGACTACTTCACATGGCGCCTGATTACTGTCATAGAGCTCTTCATCAAGATTATCCTGATTAGCTTCTCTCCAGAAATGTTCTATATATCCGCCATAGCTTCTGATAAATTCGTAGTCGTCATCGCTAAGTTCTTCATTTTTAAGCTCTTTTTCCGATATTGCCAAAAGAGTTCCTGCTATTTCCGAAAGCTTATCGAGATTTTCTCTGGATGAATCACTTAACATCCCATAACCATCAAGACCTTCTTTGGTCTTTTCTGACAGGAATTTGAATCTGCTGTAAATAACAGGCTGTGGGTCAACATATCCTCTGTCATCAAGTACTTCTTCATCGCCACCGCCCATTTCTGCCATTATCTGTTTAGCATAAAGAACAGTGTCATGTTTGAGCTCTGTGTAAGACCCTGCAAAGGTTTCGAGGTTCTTTTTGTTCCACTCACTGCTATGCATATATGAAGGATATCCCTGACCTTTTTCTTCCAAAAGTGGTCTAAGGGTGTTGAGCCATCCTGAATAAAGGCTTGCATTCCAAAGTGTCGCATTGTCATTGTTAAAGTGCTCAGACATGATCGTCAGATTATCTGTGTATCCTTCATAGTCTGTAGCGCCCTTTTCTTCAAGGATTTTCAGAGCTTCATCTGAGCCAAGTGCAGCAGGAGTATCAAGTACATCAGGAAGATATCTCTTTTCGCCATTCGAGTTTTCTTTTACCGAGCTGTATACAAGCCTTTGCATGATAGCTGCATCTACAGTAAATCTCTGTCCCATAAATCTATAGGTTGGAATAACAGGATTGTCTCCATCTTCTACTGGAACTGAGTTGATCTGAGGCATTTTGAGGTCTCTGACTTTATTCATCACTTCGTTTAATGAAGCACTATCAGCTGACAGACCTTGTACATCAGAAATCTGTCCGTAAACGTCTGTTAGTATCTGATTAAACTCTATGTAGCCCGGATCATCTGAAGCTCCGGCAAAAAAGCTTGTGATCTTATATATTCCATCCCATTTATCCTGAACCATACTAAGAGCACAGGTCTGGAGAATCGCGCTCTTTACCATATCTTCATTATCAAGGGCAAATCCGATCCTGCCATACCACATCATGGCTCTGAAATACTTCTCAAGCTGCTCATCTCCCTCGTAATATCCGCGTACCTTGTACTGACTATAGTCCTCGACAAGTCCTGTAAGCGCACAATCATCAATTCCTGCAGCTGCCATTATTTTGTCATATTCATCCCTGCAGATACTCTCATCATCTAAAGCTGCTGTTGGAATCTCTGTTGCCTCATCCTGAAGAAGACTTCCAATATAGAAAAATGCTACATTTCTGCGAGCTGCATTCTCCCATTCAGTTCCCTTAAGGGCTTCAAACTGCTCCTTAGAAAGCCTGAGCATATCTGCTCCAAGGCTCTTCAGCTCATCAGCAAGATATGTCTTTTCTGAGGTCTTCATGAGATGCGCAAAATATAAGTGATATGTATGCATCAGAGAATCAACTGTGATAAAGTTAGGAATCTGACCATATCTGTTTCCTTCATAAACATCAAAGAATTCTTCAGCATACCCGGGAATAATAGCAAAACTATTCTCTGACAGTTTATCAATAAGAGCCTGTGGATGATTATATTCACTCTCTTCTGATATATCGAGCCTGTACCTGAGATTCGGATGTATCACAACATTAGTAAGTCCAGGCTCTACCTTATATTCTGGAATTGACGGAACAAGTCCCTGGTCATAATAGATTGTTTCTTCACTTCCAAGAAGTGACTCTTTAGTAGAAATAGGAACAATGTCTGTTCCTGAATTTGCAGAATCAGTATTAATCTCATTCTGAACTGTTTCCGCCTCCTGATCTGATGCTGATGTGCTTTCAGATGAATTATTGTCTACACTTGCAGCATTTCCACAACCTGTGAGCATTGCAGCAATCAGAAGTACTGCCAATACTTTTTTCTTCATAATCCCCTCCTCATATAGCAATATCTATATAATTACCGAAGTCATTTTCACATTCATGACTTTTGCCACCTATATCATATATATACGAATAGCCAACTCTTTTGTTACGTGTTATCCAACATTTCTGACAATTCCTATAGATACATAATGGTCAAGAACTGCGCCGTAATCTGTTTCCTCTTCTTTCTGTGGATTAAACACACCATCCACAACGAGGCTCACACCGCCATTTGCAAATTCCTCAACTTCTCTGTATCTGTCTGTAAAAAAGGACTTTCTGGAAACCTTTCTGTCTCTGAGTATTCCTTTACACTCATCTCCATTACAATTGGGGAAATTCACATTCCAGATCTGTCCCTGAACATAGGGCTTATCAATTAATTCTGCCATGATATCTCTCAGATACTTATCTGTTGCCCCATGCTCAGATGATGCTCCTTCAGAAAAAGCTATAGAAAGAACTCCCTGAAACTCTCCCTCAAAGGCTGCTCCTGCGGTTGCTGAATACTGAATATCACATGCAACGTTATAGCCAAAATTTATTCCGGACATTATCACGTCGGGTCTCTCCGGAAGAATATTTAAAAGTCCGACTCTTACACAGTCGGCCGGCGTTCCTGTACATGAATAAGCATGAACTCCAGCGACAGAAAAATTATAAGGATGGACATCTATCGGATGACGCAGTGTAATACTGTGTGATGCAGCGCTCCTCTGGCTCTCAGGTGCTATAACCCAGACTTCGCCAAACTCTTTGGCCGCCTCTGCCAGTCTTCTGATGCCATCTGACTCAATTCCGTCGTCATTAGTAATTAGTATTTTTCTCATTTTTCATCTCCAAATAGGTTAACAGTCCTATTAATAATACTCTTTTATCAAAAAAGTCGCAAAGAAATGCAATTTTTAGCCCTCTTGTTGTAAAATAGAATTATGCAAAACAAAACTAATGTTCGTCATAATTATTATATTGCAATAGATCTTAAGTCTTTTTATGCATCTGTTGAATGTCAGGATTTAGACCGCAATCCGCTCACCACAAACCTTGTGGTTGCTGACAGGAGCAGAACTGAAAAGACTATTTGTCTTGCAGTTTCTCCATCTCTTAAAAAGTTTGGAATTCCCGGAAGAGCAAGGCTATTTGAAGTTACTCAAAGAGTTAAAGAGATAAATGCAGAAAGGCTGCGCAAAGCCCCGGGGCATAAGTTCACAGGCGAATCCGATGATGAAGAAGCCCTTGATAAAGACCCATCTCTTAAGCTTTCCTTCATTGCCGCAGTTCCAAGAATGTCCCGATATATCGAGCTCAGCACACAGATTTATCAAATTTATCTTAGATACATTTCTCCTGAGGATATCCATGTCTATTCTATTGATGAAGTATTTATGGATGTTACCAAGTATCTTGGGATATATAACAAGACTCCCAGAGAGCTTGCACAGGAGATGATCAAAAATGTAATGAAAGAAACCGGGATAACTGCGACTGCCGGAATAGGAACAAATATGTACCTTGCCAAGGTAGCCATGGATATTGTTGCCAAACACACTATGCCCGATGAAAATGGTGTGCGTATGGCTGAACTTGATGAAATCAGCTACAGAAAGCTTTTGTGGGATCATGAACCCCTTACTGACTTTTGGAGAGTTGGCCGTGGTTATACCAAAAAACTCAATGCTCTCGGGATCAGAACCATGGGAGATATCGCAAGATGCAGCCTTGGAGGAGAGAGAGATTTTTTTAACGAAGATATTCTCTACAAACAGTTTGGTATTAATGCCGAGCTTTTAATTGACCATGCCTGGGGCTATGAACCATGCACAATGGAGATGGTCAAGGCCTACAAGCCCGATAACAACAGTGTCAGTCAGGGGCAGGTTCTTCACTGTCCGTATACCTTTGATAAGGGCAGGATAATAGTTAAAGAAATGGCTGAAGCCCTTGCAATGCAGCTGATGGAAGAGGAAAAGGTTACAGACCAGATCGTTCTGTCTGTTGGTTATGACATTGAAAGTCTAAATGACCCTGAGATCAGGAAAAAATATCACGGAGAAATTGCCAAAGACTACTATGGCCGTCTTGTTCCTGTACACGCCCACGGAAGTGATAATCTTGAAGAATTTACAAATCTTAGTAGTCACATTATTGATAGTGCTCTTAGGATCTATGACATGCAGGTAAATGAAGCTCTCCTTATAAGACGTATTAATATTGTCGCGGCACATGTTCTAAGTGAAGCAGATGCAGCCAGGGAAAAAGAATCCTCTTATGAGCAGCTGTCTCTTTTTGAAGATTATGATAAAAAGGAGCAGAAGAGGAAGGAGAAAGAGTCCAAGGATGCCAAGGCCAAGGCTCTTCAGAAGGCTACTATGGAAATACAAAAGAAATTCGGAAAGACTGCGATCGTTCGTGGAACTGCCTATGAAGAAGGCGCCACAGGACTAGACAGAGCTAAACAGATTGGTGGACACAAGGCATGAGTATAGATAAATACAAAGATATGATATATATGGACAGGCCAATTTCCAAAAAGCATACGCCAATGCCTCTTGAAAACAGGGCTGCACAGTTTGCACCTTTTGCCGCCCTAACTGGATATGACGATGCTGTCAATGAAACTTCCCGTCTTACTGTTAACAAAATCGAGCTCAGCGAAGAAAAAAAGGCTGAGCTCGACTTAACACTGTCAAATCTTAATTCAGTTATTACAACCAATCCAAAAGCTTCGATCACTTACTTTGTTCCGGACTCACTTAAAGCCGGAGGTGATTACGTTACAGTAAATGCCAGTATCAGGAAAATAGATTCCGTAAGCCGCACTATAATTCTGATGGACAGGTCTGTCATTGCTATCGATGATATTATCAGCATCGAACCTGAGGATGGCGACGTCTGATATTATCCTCTTAACATGAACTTTCTGACTATATCTATTCCAATCTTGTAAGGAAGAGGGCGTACGACCTTGTCTGCCTCTTTGATCATCTTCCTGATCGGTATGCTCTGAGGACAATGCTGTTCACACTTTCCACATTCTATACACTGAGTTGCAAATGCCGGCTCTTTCTTAAGTCCGACAGTCTGGGCATATTCAAATCTGGCTGCCGATTTACTCTCAAGGGCAGTCATATTGTAAACTCTAAATAATGCAGGAATATCAACTCCCTTAGGGCAAGGCATACAATATCTGCAGCCAGTGCATCCTACAAGCTCTGATTCAGATATTATTCTCTTGACCTGATCTATTAGCTCAAAATCTGCCTGGGTAAAAGAGCCTGCCTTTGCATCAGATGCAATCCTGCAATTCTCCTCAACCATTTCAATTGAGTTCATTCCTGACAAAACACAGGTGACTTCCGGCTGATTCCATAACCATCTAAGGCCGTACTCTGCAGGAGTATAGCCTGTATCCTGCGCACTTATCAGCTCTTTTGCCTTATTGGGAAGAAGATTAACAAGCTTACCTCCGCGAAGAGGCTCCATGATGACTACAGGGATTCCCTTCTTGGCTGCATATTCAAGTCCCTTACGGCCTGCCTGAGAATGCTCATCCATGTAATTATACTGAATCTGACAGAAATCCCAGTCGTATGAATCAAGGATACCTATGAAGTCCTCTGTGTTTCCATGATAGGAAAAACCGATATTCCTGATCTGTCCGCTCTTTTTCTTTTCCTCAACCCATTCTCTGATTCCGACTCTTTCGAGCTTGTCCCACTGATTCAGGGCTGTCATATGGTGCATAAGATAATAATCTACATATGTTGTACGAAGTCTCTTTAATTCTTCATCAAAATACTTATCAAGAGCAGCTCTGCTACCAACAAGATACTGAGGAAGCTTGGTTGCTATATTTACCTTTTCTCTGATGCCATTTCGTTCAAGGATTTCTCCAAGAGCTGCTTCACTACCTGAGTAAACATAAGCAGTATCAAAATAATTAACGCCCATCTCATAGGCTTTCATTATCTCTTTTTCTGTCTTATCAATGTCTATACCAAGGCCATTTGTAGTAAAACGCATACATCCATAGCCTAGGATTGATATAGGTTCCCCGTTTCTATTCTGCCTGTACTCCATAATTATCTCCTTACCATAAAAACAACAATTGTTATAAGGAAATTATATTATCAAATATCTATTTTGTAAAATTATATTTTATGCACCTAAATTAACAATCATCTTGTTAGGTCCTGAACCCACTTATATTTCCTAAATCTGTACATTACCCACGGAATCTTACCTACTTCATCAAGGCAGGTGCAGGCATAAACCAGAAGAGGAGACCAGTGGAATACAAAAGCTCCGGCAAGTGCCAGCGGAATCGCAATACACCACATTGTGACAATAAGACTGTACATGTCAAAAAGCGTGTCTCCGCCGCCATCAAGAACTCCGTTGATCGTTACAGTATTAACCGCCCTTCCTATCATGTATACAGACATTATGATCATCATACCTACAAGATAGTGTCTTGCTGTATCTGTGAGAATTACGCCGTTTACAACAATTGGAGTAGCCAAAAGAACCAGCGCTGTAGAAACAAAACCTATTACATATGATATGTTCTTGAGCTTTATTCCATATTGCTTACCAAGCTCAAGTCTCCCTGCGCCCAGCTCATTTCCAACTATAATTCCTGCGGCACTTCCTATTCCGTTACAGAGACAGCAGATCAAATCTCTCACAACTGCTGCAATCGAGTTGGCTGCGGCAGCATCTACACCAAGATGTCCCATGATAGCTGTATAGGAAGTAAATCCGATTCCCCAGCAGAGCGACCCACCAAGAAGTGGCAGATACTGTCTCATGAAATCCTTGTACAACTGGATAGGTATGGAAAAAAGTCTTTCAAGTGCAGGTCTTACATATTTGGGCTTAAAAGAAATTGTAATGCACAAGATAAGCTCTATGATTCTGGAAATTGTTGTAGCAAGAGCCGCTCCTCTTGCCTCCATTCTTGGTGCTCCCAATAAACCAAAGATAAAAACAGCGTTCAGCCCTATGTTCATAAGGACTGCGCTTGTACTTATAAGAGCACCTGCTTTAACATTTTCTGTTACCTTCATTATTGACAGATAGCTCTGGGAAATACCGGTAATAAGATAAGACCAGCCGGCAATTCTGAGATAACTGGTTCCAATTGCAATAAGCTGCGGATCAGAAGCAAATATATGCATGAGCTGCCCTGGAATAAGCTCACACATGGCAAAAAAGATAATGGCTACAACTTCACTTGAAATGAGCATCAGATTAAATATATTCTCAAGTGCCTTTTTATCGCCCTTGCCCCAGTACTGCGCACCGAGTATCGCTCCCGCTGTAGTAGAAGAGAAGAGGAACATATTCTGAACAAACTGTATCTGTGTTGCCAGAGATACTGCTGTCATCTGCTCCTGAGTCACTCTTCCAAGCATCAGTGCATCTGCAGCCGCAACCATAGCCAGCATCAGACTTTGCAAAGCTATAGGGAGAGCTATTCTCGTAAGATTTCTATAAAACTCTTTGTTATCTATTGCTTTTTCCACAAAAACTCCTTTAGTTTCCACATATTTACGGTATGAAAGCACAACCGATAGTGTACAACTTTTTCTAATTCAATTCTATCATGTTACCAAATTAGAAACTAATTGCAACATTTATCTTTGTTCTGTTGTTATATAGTTGTAAACAAACATTCATGTGTTAGAATTGTTAATAGTCTAATTAAATAATGGGTTTTTTAGGAGGAGAATTAATTATGTTTTGTCCAAATTGTGGAACAGAGATCAAAGAAGACGTATTGTTTTGTCCAAACTGCGGTACAGATTTAAGCGCTGCCAAGAATCAGAGTGAAACAGTTGATCAGAATGTAAACGCTAACGTAAACGATGTACAGCCACAGGCTCAGCCTACAGGTTTTGATTACAACGCTTATCAGCAGAACACTTATCAGCAGGGTAACCCTCAGCAGGGAGCACCTTATTGCTTAAACGCAGGCGGTATTCAGAAAAGAGATCTTGCAATCGCAATCATCTTAACAATCGTTACTTGCGGTATTTACGGAATTTACTGGTTCGTAGTTCTTACAGATGAGACTAACCACATTACAAACCAGACAGAGGCAACATCAGGTGGTCTTGCATTCCTGTTCTCTATTATTACATGCGGTATTTATTACTTCTACTGGTCATACAAGATGGGAGAGAAGGTTGACATGATCAAGGGAACACCTAACGGAAGTTCATCCATTTTGTTCCTTATCCTCAGCATCTTTGGTCTTGGCTTTGTAAACTACATCATCGCTCAGGATGCTATCAACAATTTCGTAGCTTCTTGCCAGTAATTACAATCTTTAATCATTCAAAAAGGTCTTGAGAGCATAGCCCTCAAGACCTTTTTATTATCTTAATTACCAGATCACTTGGCAAGACGGATTACGTTCCAGCTGCGAGCAGGAAGTGTACTTGTAAGTATTCCCTTTGTAACCTTAGAATTCTTGGTAGCATCAACAGGCTTAACATTGTCAGGATTTTCCTCGGTATTAACTGCCTCAAGGTCCTTGTGTGTAAGTACGCTGTGCTCAACAACCTTGTAATCTGCGAACTGTCTGAGATCACATGTGAGCTCAAAGTCATCTTCAAGATTCTTATTAACAGCAAAGAGTGTTACAGCTTCATTCTCTTCATCTGCAACTACTACACAGTCAACGTAAGGAGCATCGCCATGCTTGGATTCATAAGTAGGAACCTTAACTACTGTGTTGAGAACTTCTCCACGTCCATAAACACTTGTCTGCATATATGGATAGAAGATAGTCTGTCTCCATGCACCTGTATCAGATGTCATGATAGGAGCAATAACGTTAACAAGCTGTGCAAGACATGCAATCTTGACTCTGTCTGCATGACGGAGCATAGTGATCAGCATTGATCCGACAAGAAGTGCATCCTCAAAGTTGTAAATATCCTCAAGCTGATGTGGATGCTCAACCCACTTCTCAAGCTTCTTATCCTGTTCATTTGAGTGATACCATACATTCCACTCATCGAATGAAAGGTTAATATCTTTCTTTTTCCTCTTAACAGCCTTAACATAATCGCAGATGCTGACAACCTGGCTGATGAACTGATCCATAGCTACGCTGTTTGCAAGGAAGTTAGGTGTGTCATGCTCAGCATTACCATAGTACTGGTGGAGTGAGAGATAGTCGATGTTGTCATAAGCACACTCAAGAACTGTTCTCTCCCAGTTACCAAATGTAGGCATAGTAAGATTAGATGAACCGCATGCAACAGTCTCAATTGTAGGATCAACAAGCTTCATGATCTGGCCTGCAAGATCTGCCTTACGACCATATTCCTCAGCTGTAAGATGTCCTGTCTGCCATGGACCATCCATCTCATTGCCAAGGCACCAGAGCTTGATTCCGTATGGATCCTTAACTCCATTCTTGATTCTCATGTCTGCGTACTTGGTTCCGCCCTTGCTGTTGCAGTATTCTACAACGTTCTTGGCATCATCAATTCCTCTTGTGCCAAGGTTTACTGCGTACATAGGCTGTGTACCGCATTTCTTACACCAGTCCATGAACTCATCAAGACCAAACTGGTTTGTCTCTACAACTCCCCATGCAAGCTCTATTCTGCGAGGTCTGTCCTTCTTGGGACCTACGCTGTCTTCCCAGTTAAAAGATGATACGAAGTTTCCACCCGGATATCTGACGATAGGAACGTTGATTTCCTGAATGAGCTTCATAACGTCTTTACGATAGCCGTTTTTATCTGCAAACTTGTTGCCCGGCTGGTATATTCCTTCATATACAGCGCGTCCAAGATGCTCGATAAAAGAGCCAAAGATACGCTCATCAACCTTACTGATAGTAAAGTCACGATCAATACAAACCTGTACTTTGTTTTCGTTTTTTGTCTTTTTCATTTTAAATACCTCTAAAATAATTTACGGTCACATGAATAATATAATACATTCTTAATAAAAATGAAATGGAAAAAACTCATTTATTTATAAAAAATAATGATAAGATGGTATTATTAGAAATGGCATTTTTACTGATGCACAATATATGGATTGGAGTTATTGATGAGTAAAAACAATACACTGGTTAAACTTGGTATTTTCTCTTCAGTTTTTGGAGGAATATTTGCCTTTAGCAATTATATCTACAAGATTTCTACTGTTCCCAAGCAGCACACAGACGCAGACGATAACAGGGATTTTGATCCTGCTATCACAGAAGGCAGAAAATTTGTCAGAAATCATCCTGACAGACAGGACTTGTTCATAGATTCCATAGACAAGTTAAAGCTTCACGCTTCTTATATCCCATGTAAGGAATCCAGTCACAGATATGCAATAATAATCCATGGTATCTGGGACAATCACGAATCTAACGGCATCTATGCCAGACATTACCTCGAAAAAGGTATAAACTGCCTTCTTCCTGACCTTAGAGGATTTGGTAAGAGCGAAGGTGATTATATCGGATATGGATATGATGACAGACTTGATATTATTGAATGGATCAACTATATCATCAAAAAAGATCCCGAGGCCCGCATAATCCTTCATGGCATGTCCATGGGATCAGCAACAACTCTTATGACAACAGGAGAGCATCTTCCAAGAAACGTTAAGGCAGCAATAGCAGACAGTGCTTATGCTACACTTCGCGAACAGTTTGCTCACACCTATAAGTCCTTCAAAGGCTCTTTTGTTCCTGTTCCGATAGCTCTTTTCCTGGCAAGAGTGATGATATATTTAAGAGCAGGATATGATATTAACGAGGTTAATCCCATTGAAGCAGTTAAGAATTCATCTACTCCGACTCTTTTCATGCATGGAGATGATGATACTTTTATAGATCCTCATATGTGCTCAAGATTATACGAGGCTGCCAAATGTCCCAAACAGTACTGTATGATCCTCGGTGCAGGTCATATTGAGGGAGTTGTAAGAGACCCGGTAAATTATTGGGCAAAGATAGATAGCTTTTTATCTCAGCTTGAATTCTGATCAGCATAATCTTATATCAAATACAAAAACACTGCCGCTAATCCTCTTCAGATTAGTGACAGTGTTTTTAATATAAATAGCCATAATGTTAAAGAGAAGGAGCATCCAAAGGTCGTCATCATTACAATACTGCTACTAAGAGTTCCTTCATGTCCCATGTTTTTGGCCATTACAAAGCTTGAAACAGTGGTCGCTGATCCAAGCATTACAAGTAGAGCTATGATCTGCTCATTTCTAAAGCCCATAAGAACTGCAAATGGCATAAACAGCCCTACAAGCGCAAAGAGTTTTATGAAACTTGCAAGTAATGTGGGCTTAATTTTATTTATCGCCTTGGAATAATCAAAGGTTGCTCCCATAGCCATAAGCCCAAGGGGAGTTGATAGTCCTCCAATACTTGACACCATTGATCCAAGTATCTTTGGCATCGGTATCTTAAACAAAGACCAGAAAAGCCCTATGAATATTCCAATAAGAATGGGATTTTTGGCTATTCCGATAAGTGTCTTTATTATCAGCTCTTTTTTTACTTGGTCAGAGTTATCGCTCTCACTGGTGTATCTTCCCATAACTACAGACTTTGGTGCTGTAGTCATCAAAATGATCACTGCAAAAATGTTATAAAGAGGAACGCTGCCAATTATCATAAGTGGAGCCATTCCACTGCTTCCGCTTCCGTATATGTTATGGATAAAAGCTATTCCCAAAAGAGCTGCACTACTGCGATATGAACCCTGAATGAATTCACCTCTTTCAACTTTGTTACTAATGATAAGTCTTGATATTGCTGTTATCAGCAGAATACTGCAAAGCGTTACGCAAAAGCAGAATATGACAAATCTGCCATTCCAGCTCCCTGCAAAATCCTGCTTAGCAAGATCTTCAAACAAAAGAACCGGTAGCGCAATCTTAAAGACAAACTTATTCATCCATGTTGCTGCTTTTTCGTCTATTATATGAATTTTATTAAAGATATATCCAAGCACCATCAAAAGAAAAATCGGTAACGTCGCATTAAGACTAAATATCAGATTATCCATTAATTCTAATCCCCATAGTTATCACATTATTCCTCATACCAAGATCCGGGAAGTAAACTTCCCGGATTTGAATAATAATTATGCAAATTGTGCCTGATAAAGCTGATAATAAGCACCTCTTCTGGCCATAAGCTGGTCGTGATTGCCTGCTTCCATTATACCGCCACCGTTAATAACGAATATACGGTCAGCATTCTTGATTGTAGACAGACGATGAGCTATAACAAAGCTTGTTCTTCCCTTTAAAAGTGCCTGAATTCCTTTCTGAACCAGCATCTCTGTGTGTGTATCTATGCTACTTGTAGCCTCATCAAGAATGAGTATCTTGGGCATTGAAATCATAGTTCTCGCAAAGGCAAGGAGCTGTCTCTGACCAATAGAAAGGCCTGCGCCTCTCTCTTTTAACTCAGTATCATAGCCGTTCTCCAGATTCATAATGAAATCATGGGCGTTAACTGCCTTGGCAGCTGCGATCATCTCTTCTTCAGTAGCATCAAGATTTCCGTACATTATGTTCTCACGGACAGTTCCGTGGAAAATAAAGTTATCCTGAGTCATGATACCCATCTGCTTACGAAGACTGTTTATTGTGACGTCAGTCAGGTCATAGCCATCAACCAGTATCTTACCTTTCTGGATATCATAGAATCTGCTGATGAGATTAACAATTGTTGTCTTTCCTGCACCGGTTGGACCAACAAGGGCAATTGTCTCACCCGGTTTAACATCAAAGTTAACATTCTCTAGAACTCTTGTCTGAGTTTCGGTTCCCTCATCGTAGGTGAATCCTACATTTTCAAAAGAAACACTTCCACTTATTTCAGGAAGTTCCTTAGCACCTTCTTTATCTACAATCTCAGCCTCTGTATCAAGGATATCAAAGACTCTTTCTGCAGCAGTAATATTGGTTATCAGCTGGTTATAGTAGTTGGAAAGTCCCATTATAGGACTCCAGAACATACTCGAATAGCTTGCGAAAGCAGTAATAAGACCAACAGATGCTGCTGTATAACCAAGTAGTCTTATGGCAACAAGATACAGGATCATACTGCTGATAGCCCAGCTCATGTCTATTGAAGGACCAAAAAGATCAGCTGCTCTACAGGCTGAAATATAGGCATCCCTATGAGCATTAGCAAGTTCTCTAAAGGTTGTCTTGGTCTCTTTTTCCGCATGAAAACTCTGAACTACCGATATTCCGGCTATATCCTCATGAACATAGGCATTCATGTTTGATGCTTTTTTACGAACATCCTGCCATCTCTTATGATTGACATTACGTATCCAGAATATGCTGACAACCATAATTGGCAGTGAAGCAAAGCATCCAAGAGCAAGCTTCCAGTCTTTTATCAACATAATGATAACTACACCAAATACCGTAATAAAGTTCGGAATAAGGTTTGTAATAGTATTGGCCATTACATCCTTCATGGAGTTAACATCGCCTATTATGCGGGCCAGAATCTTACCTGTCGGCCTGTTATCAAAAAATGTAAATGACAAAGTCTGGATGTGCTCATACAGCTCCTGCCTGATATCTAGCAGGACTTTATTTGCAACCTTGTTCATCATATACATTCTGAGCTTAACAAAAAGAATGTATATAACGCCAAGTGCTACTATGATAGTAGCGATTGTTATAAGACCTCTAATATTCTTATTAGCCACATGTACGTCAATCGCATATTCTATGAGAAGCGGGCTTATAAGGCTTATTCCTACGGTAACTATCAAAGAGATAAAAACCGGGATTATTTCTGCAATATGAGGTTTCAGATATCTGATCATTCTGACAAATATCTTTTTTCGGTCCGTATTGGACATTTGCTCATCTTCACGAAATGAGTTAGCTGCCATTACGCACTCACCTCCATTTCCATTGGGACTCCGTACTGAGCTATATAAGTCTCATAGTATAGTCCCTTTTTCTTAAGGAGCTGCTCATGTGTACCGCGCTCCGCAATTCTTCCATCCTGTAGATAGATGATCTCATCTGCATTCCTAACTGCAGAAATTCTGTGGGCTACGATAACACGAGTTGTACTCTTTATTTCATCAAGTGTTTTCTGAATCTCAGATTCAGTTTCCATATCAAGCGCAGATGTGGAATCATCAAGAATCAGTATAGGTGCATTCTTAGATATAGCTCTTGCAATGCTGATTCTCTGCTTCTGACCACCGGATAAACCTACACCTCTTTCACCTATTACGGTTTCGTAGGAATCTTCCAGCTTTTCAATGAAATCAGATGCCTTTGCCATCTTGGCTGCACTCTTTATTTCATCCATCGTCATATCATCTTTTCTGCCCATACGGATATTTTCTTCAATTGTGTCAGAGAAAAGAAATACATCCTGCATAACAACAGCTGTCGCACTTCTTACCTGCTCAAGCTCCATATCCCTTATTTCTGTACCATCAAGCTTGATGCTTCCGCCTGTAGGATCATAGAAACGCTGTATCAGATTTATGATAGTTGACTTTCCTGAACCTGTCTGTCCCATGATTCCAAGCGTTTTTCCTGCTTTTAAAGAAAAGCTTATATCTGACAGAACCTCTTTTCCTCCAAGTTCGAGGCTAACATTTTCAAATTCAATCTCTCCCTTAACGTCATTTACATGAACAGGAGCAGGATTTACTGAAAGTGTCGAATGCTCTGCATATATCTTTTTAATCTTCTTCATAGATGCAAGAGAGCTTGAGAACTCGTTGGTGATCCATCCAAGTTCCTCCATAGGCCATGTGCAGTTTCTGGTGTAAATGATAAACGCTGTGAGACTACCAAGGTTCATGTGGCCATTGATCACAGCTATTCCTCCAAGTACTGCAACAGCTACAGGAAGAAGAGTTCCTGCGAGCATAAATACAGGATAGAATTTTATGAGAGCTCTTGCTTCCTCCATGTTGAGATCATAGTATTTTTTATTGTGCTTAAAAAATTTCTTTATCTCATAGTCTTCTCTGGCAAAAGCTTTAACAGTTCTGACTCCGGCCAGATTTTCCTCAGCCGTTGTAGTCATCTCTGCATTCTCTTCGCTGATCGCATCATAGACCTTATCAAGCTTTTTCTCCATTATGATAGCTGTTGCTCCGCAGATTATCATAAATGTAAGAGGTAAAAAAGTAAGTGGCACATTTATAGAAAACATGAAATAGATAATGAGTACAGAGTTTAGTGTTACCTCCATGCCTCGCATAGCCACCATTCCAACAAGCTGATAAATCTTGTCGATGTCATCTTTTACCCTGGCCATAAGCTCACCTGTACTGGAATCATCGAAATAATCAAGAGACAGGCTCTGAATGTGATCAAAGAGATCCTTTCTCATCTCGGTTCCGATGGTGATGCAGTTTTTATCAAATGTAAATTCCTTGTAATATCCAAATACACTTCTGCCTATACCTATCAGTATTATCGCCAGGAGCAAGTATGGAAAATAAGTGTAATCGTTGCCTACAAGTACTTCATTAACTATTCGTTCTGTAACTTTTGGGAACATCATGTCAAGGGCAATCGCAATCAGCATGAAAACAGTTGCCATTGTATATGTTGCCCAGTGCTTTCGCACATAACTTCCAAGTGTATTCATTGTTCCTCCATTTTTTGAAATAGATTGATTCGTTTCTGGTTACTCCTCAAGCCTCGGGTATTGTGCAATTAAGAAACGGGCCCGGTTTCCTAATTAGGCATAAAAAAACCCCAGGTAAATTATCAACAAACTTACCTGGGGAAACCATGTCACAATATATATTCAGATGCAGTATTAAATAGCCTTATCCGAACATAATATCCCGAGGTAAAGTCTTTGAAAAATGATTCGCTTTAATTCTTCTCGCCACAAGATTAAACATATTCCTTACCTCGCTTTCTTTAATATTTATCAACCTGTAGCAAAGTTGATATGTTGATGATTGCACAATAAAATTTCATTGTCAACATTATTTTCAGATATTTTATATTATTATAATGAAATTCTGAGAGTAATTAATAATTTATTGTTGACAATCTAATTTTATAGCAGTATTATTTTACTAACTTAATACGTTAAACCAATGAAGCGGAGATAACGTCTATGATGCCTTCACAGAGAGCCTGATCAGCTGAGAACAGGTAAGATACACATATTCAAATGGACCGCCGAGGGTGCAGTCAAATGTGTTTTTGCACAGAGTATTCTGCAACGGAAGACTCCCGTTAGTAGTCAGAGATATGATGAAGTCTATAAGATTCTTATAGAAACGGTATCTCACATAAGCGCGTAGTTTACTACGAATTCAAGGTGGCACCGCGGATAGTATAATTGTACATTCGTCCTTGACAGAACAGACTTCTGTCAGGGACTTTTTTATTTCATAAAGCGTTCTGACAGATGAGTCGGAACGCTTTTTTATTACAAATCAATTAGTCAAAAGGAGAGAATGAACATGATCAAAGAAGCTATTGTAAAAATCGTAAACAAAGAAGACCTCACTTATGATGAAGCCTACTCAGTAATGAACGAGATCATGAGTGGAGAAACTACTCCTACTCAGAATGCAGCTTTTTTATCTGCACTTTCTACCAAGAGTGCGAGAGCAGAAACAACAGATGAGATTGCAGGCTGCGCAACAGCTATGAGAGAGCACGCTACTCAGGTTGAAACAGGTATGGATGTTTTCGAGATTGTTGGAACAGGCGGAGATAATGCCCAGAGCTTTAATATTTCAACTACTTCAGCACTTGTCGCTGCAGCTGGTGGAATGAAGGTCGCCAAACATGGTAACAGAGCAGCTTCTTCCAAATGTGGAACTGCAGACTGTCTCGAAGCTCTTGGCGTAAATATTGACCAGAGTCCTGAAAAATGCGTAGAGCTACTAAATGAAGTCGGAATGTGCTTCTTCTTTGCACAGAAATATCACACTTCCATGAAGTACGTAGGTGCAATCAGAAAAGAGCTTGGTTTCAGAACAGTTTTTAATATCCTTGGACCACTGACAAATCCCGGAAAGCCTTCAATGCAGCTTCTTGGAGTTTATGATGATTATCTCATAATTCCTCTTGCACAGGTTCTGATAAACCTTGGAATAAAAAGAGGAATGGTTGTATATGGCCAGGATAAACTTGATGAAATTTCAATGAGTTCACCAACTTCTGTATGTGAGATCAAGGATGGATGGTATAAGTCATATACAATACGTCCTGAGGACTTTGGCTTTAAGACTTGTTCAAAGGCTGAGCTTGTAGGAGGAACGCCTTCAGAAAACGCTCAGATTACAAGGGATATCCTCTCAGGAAAAGAGAGAGGACCTAAGCGTGATGCAGTCCTTATGAATGCCGGTGCTTCTCTTTACATCGGTGGTAAGGCAGACTCATTGGCCGATGGAATTAAACTTGCTAAAGAGATAATTGATTCAGGAAAAGCAACAGAAACGCTAAACAAGCTTATTGAACTTAGCAATAAGTAATATTTTTTTAACCGGAGAAAATGATGTCAGATAAAACAATACTTGATGAGCTTGCCTCTTTTGCCAAGTACAGAGTTTCAGAATCCATTAAGCAAATGCCGCTTACCGACTTAAGGAGAGAAGCAGAATCTCTTCCAAAGGGGTTATTCGAATTTGAAAATGCCCTTAAAAAGCCAGGTCTTTCCTTTATCTGTGAATGTAAAAAGGCTTCCCCTTCCAAGGGAATCATATCAAGAGATTTTCCGTATCTTGATATAGCAAAAGAGTACGAAGAAGCCGGAGCAGACTGTATATCTGTGCTGACTGAACCTAAGTGGTTTCTTGGAGCAGATTCCTACTTAAAAGAAATAGCCAGGGCTGTGAATGTTCCATGTATCAGAAAAGATTTCACGGTAGATGAATACATGATCTATGAAGCGAAGCTTCTGGGCGCCAAGGCTGTTCTTTTAATCTGCTCTATCCTTGATAAAGGTCAGCTACGCGAATATATCAACATATGTGATGCTCTTGGATTATCTGCACTTGTTGAAGCACATGATGAAAAAGAGATAGAAACAGCTTTAGATTCATCAGCAAGAGTGATTGGTGTTAACAACAGGAATCTTAAGGATTTCAAGGTTGATACTACAAATAGCAGGAATCTGCGAAATCTCGTTCCAAGTGATCGCATATTTGTTTCAGAGAGTGGCATCAGGTCAGTAGAAGATATCAGGGAAATCAAAGATTTTGGAGCAGATGCAGTTCTTGTCGGTGAAGTGCTCATGAGAGCTGAAGATAAAAAAGCTCTATTAACTGAGTTTAAGAAAGTCTGAGGTATGTTGTGACCAGGGTTAAAATGTGCGGTCTATTCAGAGATGAAGATATTTCCTATGCAAATGAAGTAAAACCTGACTATATAGGTTTTGTCTTTTACCCCAAAAGCCACAGATACGTAAGCGTTGAAAAAGCTCAAAGCCTTAAAGCAAGGCTTGATCCCGAAATAAAGGCTGTTGGCGTATTTGTCGATAGTGACATCTCTTTTATCAAAGAGCTTGTAGCTAAGAATATAATCGATATAGTTCAGCTTCATGGGCATGAGGACAGTAATTATATACATGAACTTAGAAAAAGTATTGATAATCCCGATATTTACATAATCCAGGCAATAGTTATAAAAAACGAGACTGATATATTAAGGCTTCCTCAAAATGATTTCATGGATAATGAATTCTCTGCTGATTATTATCTAGTGGATTCCGGAATGGGAAGTGGAAGCTCTTTTAACTGGGATTTATTAAAAGAGCATAACGGGAAGATATTTCTGGCAGGAGGCCTGAATACTGAAAATATTGCCAAAGCACTTTCTACAGTTAAGCCATTTGCTGTGGATGTAAGCTCGGGAATTGAAACAGACAGAATAAAAGATTTTGATAAGATGAAAAAATTCATCTCATTGGTAAAAGAGAATAGCTAACAATTTGAATTGAAATTGAACAGACCTAAGGAATCCACCGCAAGCGGTACCCCTTAGGTCGAAGATAGGAGTGAAAGAAATGAGTAAGTCCAGAGGAAGATTTGGTGTTCACGGAGGTCAGTATATACCTGAAACTCTTATGAATGCTGTGATAGAACTTGAAGAAGCCTACAACCATTACAAAAATGATCCTGAATTTAACAGAGAATTATCTGAGCTGTTAAACGAGTATGCAGGTCGTCCTTCAAGATTATATTATGCTGAGAAAATGACAAGAGACCTTGGTGGAGCAAAGATTTATCTCAAAAGGGAAGATTTGAATCATACCGGAGCTCACAAGATCAACAATGTCCTTGGTCAGGCTCTTTTGGCCAAAAAAATGGGCAAGACCAGACTCATAGCTGAAACCGGCGCAGGTCAGCACGGCGTAGCTACTGCAACTGCTGCGGCCTTAATGGGAATGGAATGTGTTGTTTTCATGGGTGAAGAGGACACTAAGAGACAGGCGCTTAATGTCTACAAGATGAAGCTTCTTGGCGCTGAGGTTATCCCTGTAACATCCGGAACCGCTACTCTTAAGGATGCAGTCTCTGAAGCCATGAGAGAGTGGACTTCAAGGATTGATGATACTCATTACTGCCTCGGCTCTGTTATGGGACCACATCCATTTCCTACTATAGTCAGAGATTTTCAGGCAGTAATCTCCAAAGAGATCAAAGAACAAATGCTGGAAAAAGAGGGTAGACTTCCCGATGCTGTTATTGCCTGTGTTGGAGGCGGCTCTAATGCTATAGGATCCTTTTACAATTTTATTGACGATGAATCAGTACAGTTAATCGGATGTGAAGCGGCCGGAAGAGGCATTGATACCTTTGAAACTGCTGCAACTATCAACACCGGAAGACTTGGTATTTTCCACGGCATGAAATCTTATTTTTGTCAGGATGAATATGGACAGATTGCTCCTGTTTATTCAATTTCAGCCGGGCTTGATTACCCTGGAATCGGACCGGAGCATGCCTACCTTCATGATATTCACAGAGCCAAATACGTTGCTATAACAGATGATGAGGCAGTAAATGCATTTGAATATCTCTCCAAAACTGAAGGAATTATTCCTGCTATAGAATCTTCTCATGCTCTTGCATACGCTATTAAACTTGCTCCTACAATGGATAAAGACAAGATCATCGTTGTAACTATTTCCGGAAGAGGAGATAAAGACTGCGCTGCGATTGCACGCTATAGAGGCGAAAATATTTCAGATTGATATAGAAGAGGAGTAAAAAATAATGAGTAAAATAAAAACAGCTTTTGAAAATGGCAAAGCTTTTATAGCCTTTATCACATGCGGAGATCCTGACCTTGAAACAACTAAGGAAGCTGTCATTGCAGCAGTAAAGGGAGGAGCTGACCTTATAGAACTTGGCATACCTTTTTCTGATCCAACAGCCGAAGGCCCCGTTATTCAGGGTGCTAACCTTCGCGCATTAAACGGAGGCATCACTACAGATAAGATTTTTGAATTCGTTAAAGATCTACGAAAGAGCGTTTCAGTTCCTATGGTTTTTATGACTTACGCAAATGTAGTTTATTCCTACGATTCAGAAAAGTTTATCAAAATATGCAGTGAAATTGGTATGGATGGACTTATTTTACCTGATCTTCCTTTTGAGGAGAAAGAGGAATTTGAAGATATCTGCAATAAATATGACATAGACCTTGTCTCTTTAATAGCACCAACTTCAGAAAAAAGAATTTCTATGATTGCCAAAGAAGCTAAAGGCTTTATCTATGTAGTTTCAAGTCTTGGCGTAACAGGTACCAGAAGCAGTATTACTACTGATCTTGATTCTATTGTTAAAGTAATTCGCGAAAATACTGATATTCCATGTGCTATCGGATTTGGTATTTCTACACCTGAACAGGCTGCTAAAATGTCCAATATTTCAGACGGCGCAATTGTTGGCTCTGCTATTATCAAGCTGTTAGAAAAACATGGTAAAAACGCCCCAAAATTCATCGAAGATTATGTGCATGAAATGAAAGCTGCTATGTGATACAAAAAAGATCATTTAGAAATTACTCTAAATGATCTTTTTTATATATTATTTAAGCTGTTTTATTCTTTTTAAATTATCATCTGTCTCTTTTAACATTTCACGAAGTGACAGATTTTCTTCATAGCTAAATTCACAAATAGAATACTGCAGATGATTGATGTATCTACTGGACTCTGATAGGAGATTAGCGTTCTGAGTAGACATTTCCTGTCTGAAACTCTCAGCCTTACCTTCTTCGTCAGATATCTCTATAACAGCAAATTCATCGCCTCTTATTCTACCGTATATACTATTCTCAAAAACCTTTTCAAGAATTCCTGAAACCTTTTTAACAGCTCTGTCGCCTTCCTCATGGCCATACATATCGTTTATTCCCTTGAGGGACTCCATGTGAATATAAGCAACAACTGCGCATTTTCCTGGTCCGAAGTTATCTTTAAGAAGATCATAGGCCTTGGCAAAAAAACCTCGTCTGTTAAGGCCACCTGTAAGATAGTCCTGATCCCCGATATGGTCAAGAACTGAATCATCTCTGGCAAGTTCTTCCTGAACTTCATAGAGTTCTTCATTTGTCTTCTTAAGCTCTTTTTCCAGGTAAGATACTCTTGAAGTTCCTGTAATCATGCTAAGGAGATTATCCTGAAAATGATCAATGTAATAATCCGATGTAAACTCAGTAATAACAAGACCAAGCTGATATTCTCCTACAAAAAGAGAACCTGCTATCAGCACCTTAGCCTTGCCATGTGTAATACTATCGATTACTTCACTGGTTTTTATAATATCATTTTCATTGTTTTCAGGTACTATTCCATTTACAAGTCTGGACTTACAAAGAATAGTTTCAGGCTTATTCCACCAGTATTTAATAGTATTTCTGATTTTCGTATCGTATAGAAGTACAGCGCTATTCTTTATGCCTTCAGCAGCAAAAGTTTTAGATATTACTTCATATACTTTTTCATCAGGATACTTTCTGTGGAGAAGAGGGCTACTGATCCTAAACAGCACATTTAAAGCTTCTGCAGCATCTTTTTCTACAAAGTTAAATGTTTTGGCCTGCTCAGGAACAGGTAATTTGCCTTTTTCTTTAAGTCCAATTACATCACAAACAGCCTCATATCCTAGCTGTTCAAGCTGATCCCTGTCATTTGTAATTTCATTGACGCAAACAAAACCTTCAACCTCGGAAAGGGTTAAAAGAGGTATACCATCAAACTTTTTGAGCAGTGATTCTTTTTTGAGGATTGGTACCTTTTTACCTATTCTGTCGATATCAATTATTAGTGCATCGAAACCAAAATCCCTTGCATAGTCAAAAAGTGCTGCATACTGATATGCATACGGATTATCATCTTCAGATTCTGTCTGCAGGTACTTGCCGGGCAAAACGCAGAGGGTAACATCTTTATCCCTCGCAGCCTGGCTAGCACCTATGCATATTTTCTTAACGTCTCTGTCTTCAAGTTCTGATACCAACAATCCGATGTTCATAGGCCCCTCATTCCTCTGAAGAATCTCTGTTGCTGTTAAACTGACTTATGACAAATTATTCCTCGTCATCATCAGCAGTTGTAATATTTTCTTCCTCAACTTCCTCACTTACGTCCTCGATATTATCAATATCGTGATCTCCGTCAGAAATCTTTTCTCTTACCTTGGCAATCTTAGCAACAGTTACACCATTATCAAGATTGATCATCTTAACACCTGATGTTACTCTGCCATGGATTGTTATTTCATCCATTCTCAGCTGAATAATGATTCCTGCATTAGTGATCATCATGATCTCATTATCATCATTAACAGCCTTAACACCGATTACATTACCGGTCTTCTCAGTTATCTTATAACACTTAACTCCCTTACCGCCTCTGAACTGGCTATGGAATTCATCAAGTGTTGTTCTCTTACCGTATCCTTTTTCAGAAACAATGAGAAGTGAATCTCCCTGAGTATTGAGCTGCATTCCTACAATTTCATCTGTATCATCCAGCATCATACCGCGAACACCGATAGAAGATCTGCTTGTAATACGAACATCACTTTCATCAAAGTGGATACACATACCATTCTTGGTTACAAGGAATACTTCTGCATCCTTGGTAACTGTCTTAACTTCAATGAGCTCATCATCATCACGAAGAGTAATTGCAGCAAGTCCTGTCTTTCTCACATTTGAGAAATCTGTGATAGGAGTCTTCTTGACAGTACCTTTCTTGGTAACCATGAACAGGCACTTTTCTTCATCCTCAAAGCCCTTTACAGGGATCATAGCAGAAATCTTCTCACCTGGTGCAAGCTGGAGGAGATTAACAATTGCCATTCCACGTGATGTTCTTGAAGCTTCAGGAATCTGATAAGCCTTAAGTCTGTATACTCGACCAGTATTTGTAAAGAACATTACGTAGTTATGAGTTGTAGTCATAAGGATATCTTCAACATAATCGTTCTCTATTGTTGTGATACCCTTAATTCCCTTGCCACCACGATTCTGTGCTTTGAAGTTATCAATTGACATTCTCTTGATATATCCAAGACTTGTCATTGCTATAACAGTATTTACGTTAGGAATCAGATCCTCTGTATCAATGTCAGAGTCATCCTGTCCAATCTGTGACTTTCTGTCATCGCCATATTTATTGGCAATTTCAGATATTTCGGTTCTGATTACTCCTAAAAGTACTTTTCTATCTGCAAGAATAGCTTTCAATTCCTCGATTTTCTTGAGAAGATCAGCGTGCTCCTGTTCAAGCTTGTCTCTTTCCAAACCTGTCAGAGTACGAAGTCTCATATCTACAATAGCCTGAGCCTGAACATCTGTAAGGCCAAATCTGCCCATCAATTGTTCCTTGGCAAGCGCTACTGTTTCACTACCTCTGATGATCTTGATTACTTCATCAATGTTATCAAGGGCTATGAGTAATCCCTCTAAAATATGATTTCTCTCTTCGGCCTTGTTGAGATCATACTTGGTTCTTCTTGTTACAACTTCTTCCTGATGCTTGATGTAGTGCTTGAGCATCTCAGTTATAGACAGAACCTTTGGCTCATTATTAACGAGCGCAAGCATGATAATACCAAATGAATCCTGCATCTGAGTATGTTTATAGAGCTTATTGAGCATGATATTAGGATTAACATCATTACGAAGCTCAATTACTACACGCATACCTTCACGATCAGATTCATCTCTAAGAGCAGTAATTCCATCAAGCTTTTTGAGCTTAACAAGCTCAGCAATCTTGGCTATCATATTAGCCTTATTAACAAGATATGGAAGTTCTGTTACAACAATTCTGTTCTTGCCATTCTGCATAGGCTCAATATTTGTAACAGCTCTTACTATAACCTTACCACGTCCGGTTCTGTAAGCCTCTTCAGCACCTCTTGTACCTAGGATTATTCCTCCTGTAGGGAAATCAGGAGCCTTGATAATATCAAGAATTTCTTCAATCTCTGTTTCTCTATCTTCAAGAACTCTGTTGTCAATCATCTTAACAACAGCATTAACTACCTCTCTGAGGTTATGAGGTGGTATATTAGTAGCCATACCTACCGCAATACCTGTAGTACCATTTACCAGAAGGTTAGGATATCTACTTGGGAGAATTGCAGGCTCTTTTTCTGTCTCATCAAAGTTAGGAACAAAATCTACAGTGTCCTTATTGATATCAGCAATCATCTCCATTGAAATCTTGGTGAGTCTTGCCTCTGTATATCGCATGGCAGCTGCGCCATCTCCGTCAACAGAACCAAAGTTACCATGTCCGTCAACAAGACAGTATCTCATTGACCATGGCTGAGCCATATTAACCAATGCACCATAGATTGAACTGTCACCATGTGGATGATACTTACCCATAGTATCACCGACGATACGCGCACACTTACGATGTGGCTTATCCGGACCGTTATTAAGCTCTATCATAGAATACAAAATTCTTCTCTGAACCGGCTTAAGACCATCTCTTACATCTGGAAGAGCACGAGATGCAATTACGCTCATGGCATAGTCGATATAGTCAGATTCCATTGTCTTCTGAAGATCAACTTCTTTTATTCTGTCAGTGGTTGTCTTATCAAAAACGTCATCTGGCATTTCATTGTTGATGTTATTATTATCTGCCATTACTTTTTATCCTTTTCCTTGAGAAATATAAACCTTTCTCAGATTTTTACACTCAATTCTTTTTTATTCTAATCATTTGAAAGAGATAACATCAGAATATATCAATATTTTTAACAAACTTAGCATTCTTCTCGATGAATTCTCGTCTTGGTTCAACCTTATCACCCATAAGAGTTGTAAACGTTACATCGATATCTGATGAAGACTCCTCATCCATGTTAACTCTCAAAAGGACTCTTCTCTCAGGATCCATAGTTGTTTCCCATAGCTGTTCCGGATCCATCTCTCCAAGACCCTTATAACGCTGGATCTTGTTATTCTGATCACGTCCAACATCTGTAAGGATCTTATCAAGTTCCTCATCAGAATATGCATACCAGACCTTTTTATTCTTCTCAAGCTTATAAAGAGGTGGCTGAGCAAGATATACATGGCCCTGCTTAATAAGCTCAGGCATAAACCTGTAAAGGAAAGTAAGCATAAGTGTAGAAATATGTGCACCGTCCACATCGGCATCGGTCATGATGATAATCTT
>JAEEGL014978049.1_pt1 | contig 38866 bp, 39 predicted proteins | sample 9134231 | NCBI WGS metagenome assembly JAEEGL01 (sample SAMN16246548, study PRJNA631951) | gut metagenome | biome: gut microbiome; feature: rumen; material: fiber-attached | host: Bos | place: Iran: Karaj | collected 2018-10 | reverse complement strand
AGCTCACTATGGTCGTTATCACCAATTTCGATCAGATGCAGGTGGATATCAATATCAACGAATATGATATTCTGGGCGTTTACGAAGGTTCTTCCGTAGATATCATCATCTCCGCCTTAAATAAGACCTATGCCGGCCATATTGAAAGCATCTCCAAAACGGCACAGACCAGCAGCGGTGTATCCTATTTTGAATCAGAGGTACAGTTTGAAGCAGACGAAGATGCCCGAAGCGGTATGAGCGTAGAAGTCAAGCTGGTGATCAATGATCTGAAGGGCGTCCTTGCCATTCCTTCCGAAGCTATCCAGACTTCTGTGGATGGCAGTGCCTATGTCAACATCATGAGCAGCGACAACAAGACCATGGAGGAGCGCACCATTACCGTCGGTGTTTCCGACGGCAGCTATACCCAAATCCTGGAAGGTCTGTCCGAAGGCGATGTGATCTATTACACACCTTCCTATAACTTCACATTCACCGTACAGTAATCTCACCAAAGAGGAAACCTATGTCTGAAACAAAAAGAGACGTAATCCTCAAAATGACCGGGATTACGAAAGATTATGTCATGGGAGAGGAAACCTCCCATGTCCTTAAGGGCATCGATCTGGAAGTGGAACGGGGAGAATTCCTGGCAGTCCTTGGGCCTTCCGGCTCCGGCAAATCCACTCTGATGAATATCATCGGTTGTCTGGATGTACCCACTTCCGGAGAATACGAGCTCTCCGGCAAGATCATCGCCCACCAGTCCGAAGCATCCCTTGCCCAGATCCGTAACAAGGAGATCGGCTTTATTTTTCAGTCTTTTCAGCTGCTGCAACGGCAGAGCGCCTTTGATAATGTGCTGCTGCCCATGCTGTATTCCAATTTAAGCGAAAAGGAGCGGAAAGAGCGGGCAAAAGAGATGCTGACCAAAGTGGGACTGGAAGATAAGATGCACCATTTCCCCAACCAGCTTTCCGGTGGCCAGCAACAACGTGTCGCCATCGCCAGAGCTCTGACCATGAACCCTACCATCCTTCTTGCAGACGAACCCACCGGTGCGCTGGATCAGAAAACCGGTGCACAGGTTATGGAACTGTTCCACAACCTGAATAACGAAGGCCGGACCATCATCATGATCACCCATGATTCCAAGATCGCGTCCCACGCCTCCCGCATCGTCCGGATCCTGGATGGAAATATCAGTGAAGGAGCATTAGAAGATGCATAGTTTTGCGATCATTCGACAAAGTTTTAAAATGTCCCTTCAGAATATCATTTCCAATAAGATGCGTTCGTTCCTGACCATGCTGGGTATCGTCATCGGTGTTGCGGCAGTCATCGCCCTGATCACCATCGTGCAGGGCTTTTCCGACTCGGTGGTATCGGAGTTCTCCGATCTGGGTGCCGGAACCTTAACGGTTTCCGCCTACGGAACCAGTATGAAACAGGGACTTACGGAAAATGACCTGGAGGAAATCTCCCGGGTAGAAGGGGTTGCAGGAATCTCTCCCACCGCCTCTCTGACCAGTACCGCGGTATTTAACAATACCGCTTTTGACAAGGTCTCCGTGGAAGGCAAGTCCGATATTTATTTTTTACACAACGATATCATCAAGGCCGGCAGAAGTTTAAACGCATCGGATATCCTGAATCAGACCAGAGTCTGCATCGTGGATAATACCTTTATCAAGCAGGTCATGCTGGGACATCCGGTCCTTGGCAGCACCATCCTGCTGGACGGCTACGAATATACCATCGTCGGCATCCGGGACGATGATTCCTCCCTGATGGCAGCCTTTTCTTCCGGTGCCGATGACGGATGCGTGATCATCCCCTATAAGAACGCCCTGAAGATGACCGGCAATGTTAATGTATCCAGCCTGGAAGTGTATGTAGCGGACGGCTATGCATCCGCCGATGTGGTGGATAACCTGTCTCTGGTCCTGGATAATATCTATAATGATGCGGACAACAGCTATTCCATCATCAACATGGAGACCTTGATGGCCTCTCTGGACAGCATTCTGGGTATGCTCTCCACTATGTTAGCCGGCATCGCTTCCATTGCCCTTTTAGTTGGCGGTATCGGTATCATGAACATGATGCTGGTATCCGTAACGGAACGGACCAAGGAGATCGGTCTTCGCAAGGCCTTAGGCGCAGAACCCTCCCGGATCCAGATGCAGTTTCTTCTGGAATCCATTGTCTTATCAGTGATCGGCGGCGTCATCGGTGTCCTCTTCGGTAACCTGATCGCTTATGTAGCGGCTGCCGTTATGGATACTTCCTTTGGTATCAATCCCGGAGCCATCGCTTTGGGTCTTGGTTTCTCGCTGGCAGTAGGTGTCATCTTCGGATGGGCTCCTGCAAGAAGAGCCAGCCGTTTAAATCCCATCGACGCCCTTCGGGCGGATTGATGGATGCTTTTTATGAGGAGAATACACATGAAAAAGAAAACCATTCTTCGCACCATGGCCGCACTGTTATGTGCTCTGTTTGTTGCAGAAGGCATCGGCTTGGCATTACCTGCACATGCCGCTTCCGTCTACGAAACCAAATACAGCGAAAAAAGCAACTGGGAAGAACTGATCCTTCCGGCGCTGCAGAAAACCAAAGACGAGAACGCCATCTACCGGCAGCTTAAGTTATCCATGCAGTATCAGACCTTAAGCGAAGGTAATCTCTACAACCTGTATATGCGGGACGATGTTTTTATCCCGGTATCTGTCCTTAAGAAGCTCTACGATGAAGAGCTGATCTCCGGTTACCTCTATAAGACCATCGCCGGAGGCACCTTTAGCGCTGAGGATTTTAAACCGGTCTTTGATGCAGATACCTATTATGCAGATAATCCGGATCTGCAAAGTGTGATCGGTGCGGATCCGGCTTCTTTATTTGCCCATTTCCTGAATAACGGAATGGCAGAAGGAAGAAGCGCTTCCAAAGAGTTTAACCTCTCTTACTACAAGGAAAACTATCCCGATCTGGTTAAGATCTACGGTAGCGACAACGCTTCCTATTATGCACACTATATCCTGTACGGCAAAGCGGAAGGCCGCATTGCCGACAAGCTGAAATAAATCTGCTCATTTTCAAATCTCCCTATTTTTTCCAGCCTCCGGTTCCGGGAAGGATGTCATATCCTTTCCATGGGCCGGAGGTTTTTGTTTCTCTTTCTCCCTCCCATAGCCCCTGTTTCTGCTGATACGATCGTTTTTTCGGCATATTTCCTCATTTCCCCAAAACCACAATATATAGTTGTTAGTTTTTTATCATACCACTATACCTTGCCGTTTAGCCTTGACAGCCTACCGGCACATGACTACAATAGAAATGATCGGAAGAAGATTGTCCTCCGGGAGATCTGATCCGATTTTTTATGTGTTGGAGGTGTTCATTTTGAAGATTATCAAGCGAAACGGTGCGGAAGAAGTCTTTGATCTAAACAAGATCATCGCAGCGATCCACAAGGCCAATGACAGTGTGGAGGAAAGCTGCCGCTTAACCGATGAAGAAATCGCAGACTTAAGTGATGTGGTACAGCATCAGTGCGAGGATATGGGCCGCGCTCCCTCTGTAGAGGAGATTCAGGACCTGGTAGAGAACCAGTTAATGAAGTACTGTGCCTATGAACTGGCCCGCAGCTACATCACCTATCGATATAAAAGAGCTCTGGTCCGTAAGAGTAACTCCACGGACGATCAGATCCTCTCCCTCTTAGAATTTAACAACGAGGAAGTAAAACAGGAGAATTCCAACAAGAACCCCATCGTTAACAGCGTACAGCGTGATTATATGGCTGGCGAAGTAAGTAAGGACATCACCCGTCGCTTCCTGCTGCCTCCGGATATTGCGGAAGCCCATCAGAAGGGCCTGATCCATTTCCACGATGCAGATTACTTTGCACAGCATATGCACAACTGCTGCCTGGTCAACTTAGATGATATGCTCCAGAACGGCACCATCATCTCCGAGACCATGATCGATAAGCCCAAGAGCTTCTCCACTGCATGTAACATCGCAACCCAGGCTATCGCCCAGATCGCCAGCTCCCAGTACGGCGGACAGAGTATCTCTCTGGCGCACCTGGCTCCCTTTGTGGAGATCAGCCGTCAGAAGTTCCGCAAGGCCGTTAAGAGCGAATTTGAAAGTCAGAACATCCCTGTTACCGATGAACAGATCAATAACATTGCAGAGATCCGCCTGCGGGAAGAGATCAACCGTGGTGTCCAGATGATCCAGTATCAGGTGATCACCTTGATGACCACCAACGGACAGGCGCCTTTCGTTACGGTTTTCATGTATCTGCATGAAGCTCCCGAAGGAAGGGTCCGTGACGACCTGGCCCTTATTATCGAAGAAATGTTAAATCAGCGCATCAAGGGCGTAAAGAACGAAGCCGGCGTATTTATTACTCCCGCTTTCCCCAAGCTGATCTATGTGCTGGAAGATGACAATATCACTGAGGATTCCAAGTACTGGGCATTAACCCAGCTTGCTGCAAAATGTACCGCCAAGCGCATGGTTCCCGATTACATCTCCGAAAAGGTCATGAAGGAATTAAAAGGTGGCGATGTTTATGCCTGCATGGGCTGCCGCAGCTTCTTAACTCCCGACCGTTTCACCGATGCCGGTGTTGGAAATGTAGCAAAAGCCAAGAACTTCCAGGAAGGTGTGCATAAGTATTACGGCCGCTTTAATCAGGGCGTTGTGACCATCAATCTGGTAGACGTTGCCTGCAGCTCTTATGGCAATGAGAAAGAATTCTGGCGGATCCTGGATGAGCGTTTGGAGCTTTGCCACCGCGCACTGCTCTGCCGTCATGAGCGCCTTAAGGGAACGGTTTCCGATGTGGCTCCTATTTTGTGGCAAAACGGTGCCCTTGCCCGCCTGGAAAAGGGTGAAACCATCGACAAGCTTCTGTTTGACGGTTATTCCACCATTTCCCTTGGCTATGCCGGTCTGTGCGAATGCGTTCGCCGTATGAAGGATTGCAGCCACACTTCTCCGGAAGGCAGTGAATTTGCAACCCGCGTGATGCAGCGCTTAAACGATGCCTGCCAGATGTGGAAAAAGGAAAGCAACATCGACTTCTCCGTATACGGAACCCCTCTGGAGAGTACCACATATAAATTCGCCAAATGCTTACAGAAGCGTTTCGGTATCATTCCCGGCGTTACGGATAAGAACTACATCACCAACAGCTACCATGTACACGTAACCGAAGAGATCGATGCCTTCCAGAAGCTTAAGTTTGAAGCACAGTTCCAGAAGTTATCTCCCGGCGGTGCCATCAGCTATGTGGAAGTACCCAACATGCAGAATAATCTGGATGCGGTTTTATCCATCATGCAGTTTATTTACGACAATATCATGTACGCCGAGCTGAATACCAAGTCAGACTTTTGCCAGGTATGCGGTTTTGACGGAGAGATCAAGATCGTTACCGACGAGGATGGAAAGCTGATCTGGGAATGCCCTAACTGCGGTAACCGGGATCAGAATAAGATGAACGTGGCAAGACGTACCTGCGGATACATCGGCACCCAGTTCTGGAACCAGGGTAGAACCCAGGAGATCCGGGAAAGAGTCCTCCACGTATCCACGGATCTGAAAACCGAAGCTCCCGAAAAAGCAGGCTGCGGATGCGGTTGTGGATGCAAGTAATTTTCTGCACATTAAGCTGATCTAAGCTTATATTTCCTATACAAAATAACACAAGCGTCAAAGCTCCGGGTTTTGACGCTTGTATTTTTCTACTATTATCTTTTATCTTATTTGCAGGTGATCATTATGAATTACGGAAGGATCTTAGAATGTGATATTGCTAACGGCATCGGTTGCCGTACTGCGCTGTTTGTCAGCGGCTGTACCCACCATTGCAAGGGCTGTTTTAACGAGATGACCTGGGATTTTCAGTATGGAGAGCCCTTTACCAAAGAGGTGGAGGATGCCATCATTGAATCCTTAAAGCCCGTTTATATCAAGGGCCTCACCGTCCTTGGGGGCGAACCTATGGAAGTCTCCAATCAGGCGGTGCTTCGCCCTTTCTTAGAAAAAGTCAAAGCAGAAGTTCCCCGTGCTTCCATCTGGATCTATTCCGGCTATACCTGGGAAGAACTGATGGATGAAACCAATAAGCGTTGCCACAGCGAGGATACCCTACCCATCCTCTCCGTTACCGATGTACTGGTAGACGGTGAATTCGTGCTGGCTAAAAAGGATATCACCTTAAACTTCCGGGGATCCTCCAACCAGAGGCTGATCAATGTGCCGGAAAGCTTAAAACTCGGAAATATCGTGTTATCCGAATATCATTGATTATATTACATCTTTGGTTTCCACGGCTTAGGTGTCAGCAACGTTGTTTTGTCGATATCTGGAAGTACATCGTAAATGGAGCATCCCATCTGCTGTTCAAAATACTCTTTTATTTCAAAAGCCACTTCCCAGCCCTTTATGTATCCTTCCATGATGCCGTATCTTCTGGTGACATCCACAAACCGTTTTTCCAGAATCACAAAACCGTAATCGACAGCCAGGGAATCACATAGCTGTATCAGCTTATCATAATCATCTGCCTCGCAGTTCATGATATATGCTTTGATTGCCTTTCCCTGCTCGGTTTGCGGTTCATAATCAAATTCATCCTGCATGCGCAGGTAAGAATGGGTCATACAGATGCGGGCAGCCTCATCCCATCCTTTTTCCATACAATACTTGTACCCTTCATATACATGGGTCGGGATATCCACAATACCCACTCGCCGCCCAATGTCATGCATCAAACCGGCGACATATGCTTTCTCCGGATCAAGATGCGGTATCTTTTCTGCGATATTCCGGGCTGCTACTCCTACATTTATAGAATGCTTGACCCAAGGTCCGGGATTTAGCTTCTCAGCTGTTTCTAACTCTTTTAATGCTTCCTCTACTGTGGGCAACATCTTTTCTTCCTAACTTCTTTCCTTTAAAGATATCTGTCTTTGATCATTTTAAGGACCCGCAGCTCCCGTTTGATCATCATTTCATCGCCAAAGTCATCGCTGGTATACCGGCCGTTTACTTCTATAGCGGTATCGATATCTACGATCTGCAGCTCAAATCCGGCTTCATCTTCGTAGTCATCCAGTTCCTGCTCCACCAGTGTATCGTCTACATCACAGAAATAGTAGAAGTTTTCCTGTTCAAAGATGGTATCTTCATGCTCTGTACTCTTCTGCCTTCGAAAGACGCAGCCAAATTCCCGGATGCTTTCCGGGATCACTACCATTCCCGCTTCTTCCCGCACTTCGCGGATCAAAGCTTCCTTTTTGTCTTCGTCTTCCCGGATTCCGCCACCGGGAAACTTATAGTATTTTTCTTTCTTACTGTAAACAAGAGCGATCTTATCTCCTTTGAGAATGACCGCTCTTGCAGAAGGTCTTCGGTAAACGGCATCCGTTTCCTTATAATCCTTTATATCCATTTCGAATAATCGATTCATGTTCCCTGTATTTCCTATAACTTATATTGCATAAAGTTCCCGTTATGCACGAATCCGTAAGCAGTATACAGTTTGACACCCATATCGGACGCGGTGATCTGGACGGTTCCGCAGCCATAGTTTCTGGCTTCCTCTACTACACGGTGAAGGAGCTCTTTGGCGATACCTTTCCGCCGGTAATCAGGATGGGTAAACATACTGGATAATAACCCCATTTTTCCTGAAGGGCAACCGAAATAGGGGGGCTTTTCCACAAAGGACATACCGCTGGTGCCGATGATGGTATCGCCATCCAAGGCCAGCCAGGATACAAAGGTTCCCTCTGCCATATGGCGGGTATAATAATCCATCAACGCCGGACGCAGGTCAATGTCTTCCTTGGCTCCTTCTTCGCGCAGCTGCGTGATCCGCATGGTAATGAAGGTATCTAAATCCTCTGTTGTCAGTTTCCGATACTGAATTTCCATATCTACCCCTTTTTCGTTTGCGTTTTATATCCATTCATGCTATGATAGCCGTCGGCTGAGTATGACGTCAGTTCGAGACCTTCCTGACGTAAAACAAAACTAAAGGAGAATACAAATGAAGAAAAATACGTTATACCTTGTACACGGCGCAGTGATCGCTGCCCTGTACGTAGTCCTTACTCTGCTTGCAAACGCCCTGGGATTAGCCAATTATGCCATCCAGGTACGTTTTTCGGAAGCACTTACCATTCTGCCGGTATTTACCCCTGCAGCGATTCCCGGGTTATTTGTCGGCTGTCTGATCAGCAATACCTTAACCGGCTGTATGCCGCTGGATATCATCTTCGGTTCTCTGGCTACCCTGATCGGTGCCTTCGGAACCTGGTTTATCGGAAAGAAGAATCTTCCTACCTGGGTTGCAACCCTTCCCCCTATCATCGCCAACGTACTGATCGTTCCTCCCGTTCTTCGCTATGTATATGAACTGGAAGGTTCCATCCCTTACTTTATGCTGACCGTTGGCATCGGAGAAGTGATCTCCTGTGGTATCCTGGGCATGATCTTATATACCGCCCTTCGCCCCCACAGCAGCAGACTGTTTAATCTTCCCCAGGCAGATAAGTAATAAAGGCGTTTCCGCCATCTGCAAACATTTCCGTCGCATCATTCATACCGACCTTATAGACATCCCCACGCTTTGGATCCATAACGACGATATTTAAGTCGTTGAAACCGATCACCAGGTATTCCTGGCCCTCAGCCGATACTCCAAGCACCGGGATGTCTTTGTTTGTGTAATACAAAATGGCATCTAATGGACAGCCGGTCAGATTCAGGATCTCAGCATCCGGCAGGTTATCTCTGAGGATCTCTTCTGCCTGTAATCCTCGATCTAACAGCAGCTGGGTATTTCTGGATCTTCCTGCATATTCCAGCATGGTATCCAGACAGGTTGCCAGGTTGGAACGACTTTCGGTAGACTGATTTCCGGTAATGGCCATGATCTGATTTCTGGCTACACGGTTCCCCTTATACCATACGATCCGGCCGGAATTATCATATACGATGCCCGCTTTCTCATAGGCATGGGTAAGGGCATTACCGGGATCGTTATAGATACCGGTGATCTCCCCGTATTCGTAGACATAGTAAGTGGTTTCCTCATCCGAAGTTGCTTTCAGAGGCAGATCTCTTCCGCCTTCAAACAGCACCTGCGGAGGATTGGGGAAGCTTAACCCTTCCGTTTCCAGTTCGCTTTTTGCGGAAATCTGCACGATCTTTTCATAGGTTTCCGTCACTACGATCTCTGCCACATTGCGATCACTTACAACGGTCTCATTGTTGACGATCTGATCCTGGGTAGAAGCTACATATCTGCCGTCCTCGGTTTTCGTCACTCGGCTTAAGTTCATCTGATTATCCACAAACTCACAACCGGTTACGTAATAGCCTTCCTGCTCGTACTGCTTTAAGATATTGCCGTCTTCGTCGGCAATGATCAGTTTATACATGGGGAACAGTACGGAGGAGATCTCGTTTTCGATATCTTCTTTCCGGGCTACACCGTAGATCAGGTCTTCGCCCATGAAGCCAAGAGCCTTACATTCACAACCGGGCTCTGCTTCGATGGTTGTGATCTTGCCGTCGGATAAGTCCATCTGCTGCAGAAGACTGGCACCGTACAGATCTCCTTCTCTTTTTTCTTCCCAGACAAACATCCGCTGATTATCGGATACGTAATAGGAATCTTCCTTCAGAGATCCTACGATCATACGGGAAGAGTGTTCCTTTAAGTTTACCTCATAGAGGGCATTGTTCAGATTCAGGTACAGCAAGTTTTCCCTGCTAAGATACGCTTCCCTGGAAAGGTAGGAAAGCAGCATATTGGCAGAGCTCTTATAGGGGATAAAGGTTACTTCCTCGATGGTATTGAGCTGGGAATCGAAATAGTTGACCTGAATACCCACTTTGCCTTCGTTAAGGCCCCGGTTCATGTAGCCGTATACCATGTAGGCCACATTTCCGGTCTCATCCACACTTAAGATCTTAATCTTATGCATGGCATAGCGGGTTCTGGCGTCGTTATTTTCACTGTCGTAGAAACTGAACAGAAGGGATAGCTTCTTTGCGGCGATATCATAACAAAACAGCCGGTTTCCGATGGTAAAGGCAAAGACTGATCCACCGTCGCACTCCTTGATGGAGACGCTGTCGGTTAAGTTGATGCCCAGATTGATCTTGTTCTTGGTATAGAGGGATAAGTCCTTCTCATTAAAGTCCTGGGTCATGTACCGGTCATAGCTAAGCAGATACATGCGGTCCTGCGAATAACGGATCCGATAAAACTCCGTGCAGTGGCAGCTGATCCGATTGGTACCGGTTCCTAAAAGCACCTGATATTCCAGTCGGAAATTACCGGTCTGCTCATGCATCTCCGTGATGTAGGCATAGGTATCCCCGATCTGTACGGCATTCAGGTCTCCATAGGTTACCTGTTCAAAGCTGCTGTGGATATCTACATGGGCATAGGTGGTATTATCTCCGCTGGAATTGGACTCCAGATAAGTGACCAGGTCCATAGCCTGAGCCTTGCTGAAGAGCTTATCGTGGAAGGACAGCACATAGCCAAGCTTATCCTCCACATGGTAATCCTCTGTCTCGATGATCCGGGCATAATATCTGGCCTGATTGCCGTTGGCATCCTGTATCAGCAGGATCAGATTATACTCTTTCCCCGCTTCGATCAGGTCTTTTAAGACCAGTTTGGCATGGATAATGCCTTCATCACTGGTATACTCGGTGATCTCCGTACTTTCCACCAGTCTCTCACCGTCCGAGGAGCGCACCTCAAAGGAGAGCTTACGGACGCTTACCTGATAAGGGTGCACCGTGATCTCCAGGCTGCGGCTTAAGGGAATGGGGGTAATGGTCTCATGCATGGCGGAAGGGTCCATCTCCGTGGTATATCCATGCATCATGTTGACCTCGTTGCCATCTACTACCACAAAAGCGGTGGGCAGACTGGCAGGGGCCATTTCTCCGGTCATATCGGCAGATCCCATATTCATAAGATTTTCCAGAACGAAAAAAGTGATCAGGAAGGTAACGATAAATCCTATGATCTTTAAGATCGAACGTTTTGTCATGAAATCCTCTCAAATACACGCTTTGTGTCTTCAAAAAGTATATCTTATTTACCCCTCCTACGCAAACACCTGCCCTCCGGGATATTCCCGAAGGGCAGGTGTCTAAAGTCTTTATGGAATTTCTTATACTTCTTCTGTTACTACCGGAGTATTGGCTGCTTTTTCGCTGTAATGATGGGCCTGTTCCAGCATCATGTCCTTTACCTTCATGAGGCGGGACTGGGAGCTTCTCTCGTTCTCATCCAGCTTCATGGTAATGTACTTGATGCTCTCCTCCATATTGGGGATCATTACGTGCTCCAGCGCATTTACACGACGTCTGGTCTTTTCGATCTCTGCCGCCAGCAGCTGACAGGATTTTTCGGTTTCTGCCAGTTTTAACATGTCCGGCAGGATATCCGACAGTTCCTTTACGGCATCATCCAAGTCTGCAGAGGTAAAAGCAAAACCATAGGAATAGATATCGTTGCTGTCATTGGTCCTGGTCTGGAAGGAATACAGGGGAACATCCACACTCATGATGTTCTTGCTGTCTACTTCCAGGGATACCTTCTGCTTGGGTGCCATAAAAGCCACACGAACGGCTTCATCACTCATCAGTGATCGTGCAAGGGCGAAGTTCTTATTTGCAGACTCAATACCGGCTTCTACTTTTTCTCGTAAAGCCTTGTTTTCTCTCACCATCTCAAGAAACTGACGCATCAGCTCATCGCGCTTGTCTTTCAGAAGCTTGTGGCCTCTTCTGGCGGTAACCAGCTTGCGCTTTAGCTTTGTCAGCTCCATACGAGTGGGGTTCACATTCGTCGCTGCCAATTTCGCACTTCCTTCCCTTATTTCTGGTCGTAGTACTTATCCAGATACTCTTCTCTGATACGCTTTAACTCGGTTCTGGGCAGGATACGAAGGAGTTTCCAGCCAAGATCCAGAGTCTCTTCAATACTGCGGTTGGTTCGATAGCCCTGAGAAACATATTCCTGCTCAAAGGCATCTGCAAACTTCGCATAGAGTTTATCGATATCGGTCAGAGCTGCTTCACCTAAGATAACCATCAGTTCCTTTGCATCCTTACCACGGGAGTAAGCTGCAAAGAGCTGGTTCATGGTATTGGCATGATCTGCACGGGTCTTGCCTTCACCGATACCTTTATCCTTCAGACGGGAAAGAGAAGGCAGTACATCGATGGGGGGCTCGATTCCCTTACGATACAGTTCACGGCTTAAGATGATCTGTCCCTCGGTAATGTATCCGGTAAGGTCGGGGATGGGATGGGTCTTATCATCTTCCGGCATGGACAGGATGGGGATCATGGTGATGGATCCGTCTTTGCCCTTCTGACGGCCTGCGCGTTCATATAAGGAAGCAAGGTCGGTGTACATGTAACCGGGATAACCTCTACGTCCGGGAACCTCTTTACGTGCTGCGGAGATCTCACGAAGAGCATCCGCATAGTTGGTAATATCAGTCAGGATAACCAGTACGTGCATGTTCTTTTCAAATGCAAGGTACTCTGCTGCGGTAAGCGCCATACGAGGTGTTGCGATACGCTCTACAGCAGGGTCGTTTGCAAGGTTGATGAACAGAACGGCACGGTCGATGGCACCGGTTTCCTTAAAGCTTTCGATGAAGTAGTTGGACTCTTCGAAGGTGATACCCATGGCAGCAAATACAACTGCGAAGGGCTCACTGGTTCCGACTACCTTAGCCTGACGTGCGATCTGAGCTGCCAGCTGTGCATGAGGCAGACCGGATGCAGAGAAGATCGGAAGCTTCTGTCCTCTTACCAGAGTGTTCAGACCATCGATCGCGGATACACCGGTCTGAATGAACTCCTGAGGATAATTTCTTGCGGCAGGGTTCATGGCCATGCCGTTGATATCTCTACGCTCTTCCGGCAGGATCTCGGGACCGCCGTCAATAGGACGTCCCATACCGTCAAAGACGCGGGATAACATATCTTCGGAAACGCCCAGCTCGGTTCCTCTTCCCAGGAAACGAACCTTGGAATCCTCCAGGTTGATACCGGTAGAGCTTTCAAACAGCTGTACCAGAGCATCCTGTCCGTCAATTTCCAGAACCTTGCAACGACGTCTCTCGCCGTTACCCAGTTCGATCTCGCCTAATTCATCATAGGCTACATTTTCTACGCCGCGTACCAACATCAGAGGACCGGCGACTTCCTGAATTGTTCTATATTCCTTTGCCATGTAACGTCCTCCTTAGTTCCCGGCTGCATCGACTTCTGCAAGCAGTTCGTCGAAGATCCGCTTGTATTCGGTCTTAACGTTCTCATTTGCAGTGTACTTGAAACGTCCGATTGCTTCCCGCACCGGTAAGTCTACCAGTTTCTCAATGGGAATGCCCTTCTCCAGCGCTTTCGTACAAACGTCGTAGTAGTCCAGGATAAGCTGCATGATCTGATACTGTTTCTCAAGGGGTGTGTAAGTATCTTCATCCATGAATGCGTTCTGCTGTAAGTAGTCTTCACGGATGGATCTTGCTACTTCCATCTTAAGGCGGTCCGGAGCGGAAAGTGCATCCATACCGACTAACTGTACCATTTCATTTAATTCGGATTCATCCTGTAACAGGAGCATCATCCGTCCGCGGAGCTTCATCCAGTCGCCGCCGCTTTCGGTATCAAACCACTTGCCAAGGGAATCCAGGTACAGGGAGTAACTGTTTAACCAGTTGATGGCGGGGAAGTGTCTCTTATATGCAAGGGACGCATCCAGACTCCAGAATACCTTAACGATACGAAGGGTTGCCTGGGTTACAGGCTCGGAAATATCACCACCTGCGGGAGATACTGCACCGACTACGGAAAGAGCACCCTCTCTGCCGTCGCTACCTAAGGTGATAACACGTCCTGCACGCTCATAGAACTGTGCCAGACGGGAACCTAAGTATGCGGGGTAACCTTCTTCACCGGGCATTTCCTCCAGACGTCCGGACATCTCTCGAAGAGCCTCAGCCCAACGGGATGTGGAATCTGCCATCAGTGCTACGGAGTATCCCATGTCACGGAAGTATTCCGCAATGGTGATACCGGTATAAATAGAAGCCTCACGAGCCGCAACGGGCATATCGGAGGTGTTGGCGATCAGAACGGTACGTTCCATCAGGGAATAGCCGGACTTGGGATCCTTTAATTCCGGGAACTCGTTCAAAACGTCGGTCATCTCGTTTCCACGCTCACCGCAGCCGATGTAAACAACGATGTCGGCTTCTGCCCATTTTGCCAGCTGATGCTGTACGACGGTCTTACCGGAACCGAAAGGTCCGGGAACGGCTGCCACACCACCCTTTGCAATGGGGAACATGGTATCGATGATACGCTGACCGGTAATCAGCGGCTTATCCGGTGACTGCTTCTGGGTATAAGGGCGTCCTCTACGAACGGGCCACTTCTGCATCAGCGTCATCTTGTATTCGCTGCCGTCTTCCTGAGAAAGAACAACAACTACGTCATCTACATGGTAATCGCCTTCGGTAATGGATTTGATGGTTCCCTTTACTTCCGGAGGTACCATGATCTTCTGTTCTACAATGTGGGTCTCCTGTACATGTCCGACGATGTCACCGCCGATGACCTGATCGCCCACCTGCTTATCCGGTACAAAGTGCCACAGCTTGTCTCTCTTCAGAGAAGGAACTTCTACACCTCTCTGCAGCAGATTGCTGCCGGTTACCTGCATGATGTCATCCAGAGGTCTCTGGATACCATCGTAAATACTACCAATCAGACCAGGTCCTAATTCAACACTCATGGGAGCACCGGTAGATTCCACCGGAGCACCGGGTGCAAGGCCTGCTGTCTCTTCATAAACCTGAATCGAAGCCTGATCGCCGTGGATCTCAATGATCTCACCGATCAATCGTCTGTCACTGACACGCACCACGTCAAACATATTGGCATCACGCATGCCCTCAGCGACAACCAGCGGTCCGGCAACTTTTTTGATCGTTCCTTTACTGCTCATAGTTTATTCCTACGCCTTTCCTCTGCTAATTGTTTCCGAAAATGATATCCGAGCCAACTGCCTGCTCTACGGACTTCTTAACTGCCGCAAGTCCTTCTCCGGTATTGCCGGAAATGCCGGGGATCAGGATGATCGCCGGTCTGGGCAGGATCCTGTATTTCTCAATCTCTTCGGGAATCACTGCAGCCAGCGCTTCTGTAATGTAGATCACTTCGTATTCGCTGGAAGAGATCTTCTTAAGGAGCGTGGCTGCCTGCTCAGCGTTGTTGTCCTCCACCCGGAAGGTGTCCAGACCCAAAGCACTGAAACCGTAAATACTGTCCCAGTCACCCATCACTGCTATCTTATACATACATTTCCCTTACCCTTTCCCGTATCACTTCTTCCGGAAGCTCATTACGCTTGGCGGAAAGAATGATGCGAACCGTTTTGATCTCGTTTTCACGGGCAAGTATGTAGGCAGCTAAGGGGCCTACGCCGAAAGGATTGTACAGCTGCGGCTTAATGGCGCGGATCAAACGATTGTCACACCATCTTTCAAAGGCTGCCGCCGATTTTTTTAATTCTTCTGCAGCATCGCTGTAGGGAGTCTTTGTAAGGTAAGTACAGATGGCGTCAAATCCTTCTAAGGCTGCCTCTGTAAGTTCCTCTGTATTCAGGCTTTCGCAGTCTGCCAAAGATCTCTCCAGAAAGGCTCTGTCTTTTCCGGTTCTGGCGGAACGTACCGCAGTTTTGATATCTGCAGCTACCACCGTCAGTTCTCCGTACTGGGCTAAGATGTCTTCCCCGGATGCTTTGCCTGCCTGGCGGATCGCTGTAAGCGCCGCCTTGTCGATCATACAATCGCACAACTGGCCATCCCTGGTATGCAATAACTGTTCCACGGCCTCCTGGGCCAGGGTCTGCATACGTTCCGGTAAGAGGGTATATTCCTTGGTTTCCAGAGCCTTCATGATAGCCTCTGCCTCCACGGTACCATCTTCCGTGAAAATTCCGGGATGATCTCCTGCTATGCAGGTTTCCTTCACTGCTGCCTTCAGGTTGTGGTAGTCGTTACCGTAACGGAATACATCGAAAATGGACATATTCTCTACCAGCTCCTCCATCAGCTCCCAGGTCTTCTTATGCTCTTCGGCGAAGATCTGCTCCGAGGTCATCTCGGGCGTTCCCCAGCCTTTTTCATTTAAGAGCTTTAAGCATTCCTTCTCATCCTTTACGGAAAGAAGCTGATCGATAAAACTTTCTGACAGCAATGTCAATTCTTTTGAACGGATACGTGCGACTGCGTATATGTAGTTTTCGGACATTCTCCGTCCCTCCTGACTATCTCTGGTCCTGTTTTTTAATCAAACAGGATCGCACGTACCTTATCTTGCAGTTCCTCTTTTTTCTCGGCAAAAATAGCTTCCAGTGAGCAGTTTTCTTCGATACCGTTGTAATTTAAGATGAAACCGCCGCTGATGGGCGCTTCCTTCTTGGAAACGGTCAGTTTTGCTCCCTGGGCTGCCGCAGACAGACGGCTTTCAAAGTCGGAAGGTAACCGGTCCAGATCTTTTCTGGAAAGGATCACTTCACCGTCTTTTTTCTGGGCATTTTTAGCAGCTAAGCGGATCAGCAGTTCAAAATACTGATCTGCCGGAAGATTGCGGATGGATTCCTGGGCCTTATCGATGGTCTCAGCGATCATATCCTGCTTTGCTGCCAGTAATTTCTTTCTGCGAAGCAGTTCTGCTGCGGACTTTGCACGGGCATTGCGGTCGGAAACGGCTTTTTCGCCATCCTCTTCCACCTTTGCAACCGCTGCCTTCATGGCATCCTCAGCATCCTTAAGGATACTAGCTTCCTTTTCGTCTGCTTCTTTCTGAATTCTTGCCACTGCTTCAAGAGATTCTGCCTGGATATCTTCAATTATCTTATCTAATCCGGTCATAATTCTCCTTATCCTTCTCTTCTGACTGTTTTTGTGTCTTACGCTTAGATGTTCAGACCACTTACACCGAAGATAGCAAGAATATCGATCAGCAGTGCTAAGATCGCATAGGTCTCAACCATTGCAGGGAAGATCATGGACTTACCAAAGGTCTCAGGTCTCTTGTTAACCATGGCGATGGAAGCTACAGCTGCCTTTGCCTGATTTAATGCGGAAACAGGACCAACAACGATCATAGGCAGACAAGCTGCGAAGTAAAGAAGTCCCTTATAAACGGAGATGCCGGCATCGCCACCCATAACACCGATCTGGGTCATGGTGATGAATGCGATCAGCAGACCGTAAATACCCTGTGTACCGGGCAGAAGCTGTAAAATAAGAACCTTACTGAACTTACCGGGATCATCGGTACAAACGCCGGCTGCTGCCTGACCTGCCATACCTACACCCTTGGCACTTCCGATGCCTGCGAACAATGCTGCAAGCACTGCTCCCAATAATGCGAAAAATACTCCTAAATTAGCGATACTCATAGATCTACATCCTCCTTAAACTTGTAGTATTTCGTGTTCACAGCGAAAGGCTCAAATTTTCTTCCGCCGCCCTCATAAAATTTTCCAAAAAACTCTACGAACGTTAAACGGTTCGTATGTACATATGCACCCAGTGCATTGATACCGATGTTAAGGGTCTGTCCGATGAGGAATACCAGGATAAATACGATGATCCCCACGATCCCTCCGCCTAACATGCTGCCCATCTTGTTAAATACCTGAGCGATAACGCCGGTAGCAAGACCTAAGGCAAGCAGTCGGGAATAGGAAAGGATATCACTGAGCCAGCTGCTGACTCCGTATACTCCGTACAGGCCTTTCAGGATCCGCTTAAACCAGCTCTTGGACTCTCGTCCTGCGGTTAAGACGATCCCTACCACACCGATCAGCACTACCACCAGGATAGGGGTCTGCGCCGAAGCGGGAATGATAAAGGACAACTGCATCATATTGGTGATCATAGGCACCGTAAGCAGATACAGGATCAGGCCTCCCACAAACATGTACCAGAACAGTACATCGTAGATGGCATCCTTGATCTGGCCTTTCTTAAGATACATGTATCCTTTTGCTCCAAGACCGACAAACATGTGAATGATCGCGATCAGGAAACAGAACACCAGCATCCGCATGGGCTCATTAATGGGCTCAAACCATAAGGGTGCAAGCTTAATATCTTCTCTTCCGAAGAAGTTCGCTGCAATAACATTTACCGCATCTCCGAAGAAGGAGCCGTATAAGAATCCGGCGATGGTGGTTCCGATACCGCAGAAGAAGAACATCTGCAGAGACTTTTTCAGTCCGTTCTCCATCTTCTTAAACTTGAGAAGCAGAATGCCGCAGGCAACTGCCATGATGATACCGTATCCGGCATCGGAAAGCATGAGACCGAACAGACCATAGTAGAAAATGGCCACCAGGAAGGAGGGATCCATCTCTCCTTTGCCCGGCAGAGAGAAGCTCTCTACTACACCTTCCACAGGAGCGGCAAAGGCATTGTTCTCAAGAAGAACGGGAACGTCTTCATCCTCTCCGGGTTCTGCGGTTTCTACTGCCAGATCGTACTCTCTGGTCAGTGCCTCCTCTAATTGCTGTGCCTTCTTAGCAGGCACATATCCTTCCAGCAGGAAGGTTCTTCGGGATTGATCCAGGGTGGAGATGATCTCGTATTTATCCGCCCGCATGGTAAAGTAATCCGAGGCGAATTCCAGGTCCTCCCTCTTATCCCCATATCCGGCCAGTTCCTCCAGGATCTGGCTTTCTCTTTTCCGCATGTCGTCTTTTTTCCGGGTCAGTTCCTCATAGGCTTCCTTGGGGTTCATATCGGAAATCGGCGGCTTTGCGAAGCTCATTCTGCGAAGCGCATCATTTACGGCACTTTGGTCTTTCTTGCTGCAGACCAAAAAAATGCAGGTCTGTTCCTGGGAAGAACTGATGATCTCAACGCTTACCTTATCCGCATCCGGGGCATATTCCCCGATCTGCGCATAGATCATTTCCGGACTTTGTTCATTGGGCAAGGTTCCGGTGATCACCGCTGTCTTTTTGGTTTCCGTCAGACTCATTGGCAGGTCATAGCTTAACCAGGGTTCCAGTGCAGTCTGCTGATCGATGATCTTGGGGATATTTCCGCGGATCTCTGCAAGTTCCTTGTCCAGTGCAAGGATCTTACGACCGGTTTCCACCATCTCATCGCGCCTTAAGACAAATGCGTTGTATTCTTCTACTGTCAGTTCTTTTCGTCCGTTAAGACCTGCAAGCAATCCCTTGTTACCGGGAGCGAATATATCAAGTACGGCAAGTGCATCTTCCGCAGCCTGCGCGTTCTTCTGGAACAGATTCCGGGCTGTGGAGGTGTCCTGCTTCCGGAAAACATCGTCTTCCGGCATCTTGCATTCAATTTGAACTGCGCCTTCCCTTTGCAGGAATTCCAAAACGCCTTTACGATCCTTTTTAAGAGCCATGATCGTAATGCGTTTCATCGGCAGTACAGCCATATGCTTCCTCTCCTTTCTCCTTTATTTTTATTGCTCATAGAAAGATCACTGGCTTGTAAGTAAGTCAAGAACCGCAGAAATCGCTTCCTGCTTTTTTGCATCCGCGTTTTGCCTGAGTCGTAAGATCTCCTCATCGGTTTCCTGCGACTGCTTTTCCAGAAGCTGTTTTTCCTGAGCTTCTGCTGCGGATAGAGCCTCGGTGACTTTCGCTTTTGCCTTGGCTACGCCCTCTTCCAGCAAGGTAACAGCTTTTTCCTCTGCCTGCTGCACTTTGCGGATCGCGGCTGCTTTGGCGTCTGATTCGGCCTGAGCGGTCTTTACTTCCAGCTCCCGAATCGCATCGATTGTTTCTTTTGCCATCTTTTCACCACCTATCGCATGATAATCTTTGTGCAAAACTAACGTTATTTTATCATATTTTTTTACTATTTTCACCTGAATTGACTATAATACTTTGACTTTTTATTTTCCGGATAGTACCATAAGGTCATATATACGGAGGCGATCCCATGGACAACATTCAGCTTTTCCGCAAGCGCATCATTCCAAATGAATGTATTCCACTTTCTGACGATATCATTCTGTCTGCGGATGACAAGATGATCGTTACCAAATGGGATGTGCTACATCCCCGTAAAGACTTCAATCACGGCTATTCCTGCTATTATCTCAAACAGAATTTCAAGGTCAGCCGCTTCCTTCGGGAAGATAATTCCCTGTGCAAATGGTATGTGGATATCGTAGAGTATCAGTTTGAGAATCCCCGGAAACTTGTGACCGTGGATCTTCTTGCAGATGTGATCCTCTTGCCCAACGGTTTTTCCAAGGTTGCGGACCTGGATGAACTGGCCATTGCCTATGAACAGGAACTCATAACAAAAGAGCAGATCAGTCTGTGTCTTAAGACCGTCGACCACCTGCTCAATCTTATATACAGCGGAACCTTCCAGACGTTAGCTCAGCCGCTTCTGGATATCGATCATTCCACTTCTCTTTTTTAATTTTTCCCGTATTTAGTAGAAAATATGGCCTCCGATGGAGATGCCGGTAAGTCCTTCTATGGGTGTGCGGAAATATACGCAGTTGCCCACATTGGTCACACCGCTCATGGCTTCATCCGCAGCCTGATAACATGCCTGCGTTGCGCGGTTTTCCGCAAGGGCCAGGGCCAGTCTTCCGCTGCCTACCGGAGAAAACTGCTTTCTCTGATAGATGACGCCGACGAGTGTATCCGGATAGACGCTGCTGAGCAACCGGTTAATGACCACCGCTCCCACGGCCAGTTTTCCGGCATAGGGTTCTCCGCCTGCTTCGCAGTAGATCAGGTTTGCCAGAAGATACCGGTCGCCGTCTGCAAAGGTAACCTCCGAGATATCTCTCCAGGCACTGGCTGCAGCCAGCTGGGAGAGACGGAGTTCTTCTTCGTATTTTTTCTTAAGGGCCGCTATGTTGGCGTCCTGTTCCTTGAGCTTTTGCTCATATGCTTCCGCTTCTGCTTCTGCATCGGAGATCTGGTCTGCGTACTGGGCAATGGAGCCGCTGGTCTTGCTGACTAACCCCGCAACACGGCTCTTTTCTGCTTCCGTGGCGACCTTTAACTCCGAGAGTTCGTTCTTCTCATCTTCCAGACGGGCTTTGTTTTCTGCAACCTGCCTGGTGATCTGTCGGTAATTTTCCAGCATGTTTTTGTCATATGCGGAAATATCCTCGATATAATCCGCATAGTTTAACATGGACGTAAAGTGGCTGGTATTTAAAAGCATATCCAGATATGCAAAGTTTCCGTTTTCGTAAATGTACTGCAGACGCTTTTTCATCACTTCATACTGGTGATCTGCAGTGGCAATGGCTTCCTCCAGTTCCTCCTGGGTCCTGGTGATATCCTCCTCTTTCCGGGTGATCTGATCCTCCAGAGATGCCAGGTTATCACTGACCTGGGTCAGTTCCTCGTTTAAGCTGTTTAAGGTGCCTTTGAGGGATTTCTGCTCTGCTTTCAGGCCGTTTATATCATCCTGCGTATCCTTCAGCTGGCCGGCAGTCTCCTCCCTTTGCTTTTGGGCATCATCCAGCTGCTGCTTGGTGGAACTGGTGGCATAAACACCCACAGGAAGAGAAAGCACCAGCAAAACCGCTGCTAAAAGGGTCGCTATGCTCTTTCTTCCTGTGATCATGTGTTTGTTCATATAACTGTTTATAAATCCAAAGAAATGGTTCTACCGGTACGCTCATAGCGTCGGTATTCGATGCCGGCCGCATCAAACATCCGCTTGGATGCTACATTGGCCGGAGTGCCGTCGTATTTGTCATCATCATAGATGACGCATTTGATCCCTGCCTGAATAATGGCTTTCGCGCATTCGTTGCAGGGAAATAAAGAAACATACAGGGTGGTGCCTTCCAGGCTTCCTCCCCTGAAATTCAGGATCGCGTTTAACTCGCTGTGGGTTACGAAGGCATACTTGGTATGGAGCATATCTCCTTCCCGATCCCAGGGAAACTCATCATCGGAGCACCCCTTGGGTAAACCGTTGTAACCGATGGACAGGATCTTGTGTTCCTTGCTGACGATACAGGAGCCTACCTGGGTGCTGGGGTCTTTGGACCTTAAGCCTGCCAGCTTGGATACTCCCATAAAATATTCGTCCCAGCTTATATAATCGTTTCTTTTCATAGCGCCTCCACAAAGGGTGCCGATCACTTGGTTCCGAAAATACGATCTCCTGCATCTCCCAGACCGGGAACGATATAGCCGTGATCATTTAAATGATCATCCAAAGCTCCGATGTACATATCCACATCAGGATGTGCTTCCTGCATTCTCTTGATGCCTTCCGGTGCAGCAATGATGCACATGAAGTGAATGTTCTTGCAGCCGTGATCCTTTAACATCTGGATGGCAGCTACGGAAGATCCGCCGGTTGCCAGCATGGGATCTACTACAAATACCTGACGCTCTGCGCAATCTGCAGGCAGTTTGCAATAATATTCCACAGGCTTTAAGGTTTCAGGATCTCTGTATAATCCAATGTGACCTACTTTTGCTGCGGGGATCAGGGTCAGCATACCGTCAACCATGCCCAGTCCTGCACGCAGGATGGGTACAACTGCCATTTTCTTTCCCTGTAATTCTTTTACGGTGGTCTTGGCTACCGGTGTCTCGATCTCAACGTCGGTAAGCTTAAGGTCTCTGGTTGCCTCATAGCAGATCAGCATAGCGATCTCGCTGATGGTCTGACGGAAATCCTTGGTTCCGGTATCCTTTCTTCTGATATAACCGATCTTGTGCTGGATCAGAGGGTGATCCATGATAACTGTTTTAGCCATTTTCTCTCCTTTCGCTATTAACCCTCGATTTTATTGATTCTTCTCTGGTGTCTTTCTTCCCCGGAGAACTCGGTACTTAAAAATACATCTACGATCTCCATGGCGATGCCTTCCCCGACAACACCGGCTCCCATGGCAAGTACATTGGCATCGTTGTGCAGCCTGGTCATTTTCGCCATATAGGGGTCCGTGCAAAGAGCGCAGCGGATACCCGCAACCTTATTGGCGGTAATGGAAATGCCGATACCGGTGGAACAGATCACGATGCCCTTCTCGCACTGACCGTGTGCTACTGCAAGAGCTGCTGCCCGTCCAAAATCCGGATAGTCGCAGGAAGCAGTGGAATCACAGCCAAAATCCTCCACGCTGTAGCCTTTTTCCTTCAGGTGCGTTTTTACTTTTTCCTTTAAAGCGAATCCGCCGTGATCGCTTCCGATCGCAATTTTCATCTTCTTAGCCTCCCAGCTCATTCTATATATTCTATATGATGTCCCGCCGCTTTTAAGAGACGGTTCATAATGGCCTGTCCGATCCCGCTGTCATCAAAGGATTCGGAATAGATCACATCCACATCCTCATCGTCAAATTCCCGAAGGATCCGGAACAGTTCTCTGGCAATGGTCTCTTCTTTATCCCTGCTGCCGGCACATTTCACGCTGTCACCCAGATAGCGCTTCCCTGTACGGTCCGTAGCGATGACGCCGACTTTTTTGCCTTCGGCGTGATCTTTCCGGATCTTATCATTGATAAAGGATACCACTTTGTCTTCATCGCCCTGGATGATGGTAAGTTCAGCCTTCGGGGCATAATGACGATATTTCATGCCGGGCGCCTTGGGGGCCTGCTTGCTGGTGGCATCCAGAATGGTCCGGTCCACTTCCACGCTTCCAAGAACCTTCTCCAGCATCTCCTTTGTGATATATCCGGGACGGAGGATCATGGGCTTATCTTCCGTCAGGTCGACGATGGTGGATTCCAGTCCGATCCCCACCTGACCGCCATCCAGGATCATCTCGATCCGGCCGTCCATATCCTCCCGAACGAAACGCGCCAAAGTAGGAGAAGGTCTTCCGGAACGATTGGCGCTGGGCGCCGCGATATAGCCTCCGCTTTTTAAGATAAACTCTCTGGCCACCTTGTGGCTGGGCATACGGATTGCTACCGTATCAAGTCCTCCGGTGGTACGCATAGGCACTTTATCGCTTTTTTTAAGGATCATGGTAAGGGGTCCCGGCCAGAAAGCATCTGCTAACTTCTTTGCTTCTTCCGGAACGGTCTCGGTAATGGGATAGATATCTTCCCATTTTCCGATATGGACGATCAACGGATTGTCCGAAGGTCTTCCCTTTGCTTCATAGATCTTTCTGCAGGGCTCCTCCTGAAGGGCATCCGCTCCCAGACCGTAGACAGTCTCCGTAGGGAAAGCTACCAGTCCGCCCGCTTTTATGATGGCGCCTGCTGCTTCCAGGATCTCCTCTGCCCGGTCCGTTCCCAGCTCCTCTTCTGAAAGTATTTCGTATCTTGTTTCCATTTTTTACTCCGCATCCACCGAATTCACATAGGCAGATATGGTTCCCCAGATGCTCTTCTTTTCCAGACCCAGCTTCCAGGCTGCGACACCGCCAATGCGGTATTTGCTCATAATATTTAACTTGACCTGGATGGAAGCTTCATCCTCCAGCCAGATCTGATAGGTTACGGTTCCTTCTGTCTTTTCGGCGTAATTCTGACAGGTCGCTTCATCCCACTCAGGTTCAATGCCGTGATTGGTACAGAACTGCTCGGCAACTGCCATGGATACGGCTTCCGATGATACCTGTCCGTCCTCGGTACGCCAGATCCTGGTGTAGAAGGGGATGCCGTTGATGATCTTCTCTGCCGGCACTTCCTGGGCCGTCAGGCGGATACCGTTTTCCACAAAATCAATGGAAGCAACACTGCCCGCAACGGGGCTGCCTCCCCAATATTCATCGTATCCCATGATCACCACATAATCTGCATAGCGTCCCTGCTCTGCACGGTTATAGAAGAAGGATCCTCCCTGGGGTACGTAATTATCCACAGATAAATACAATCCGGCCAGTCGGCAGGCAACCGAAAGCTCCCGGATAAACTCCACAAAGTGAATGCCTTCGCTTTCCTGGATCTGCTCAAAGTCTACGTTGATACCGTCAATACCGGTAGCTGCTGCCTGTTCCATCAACTGAGCGATCAGGTTCGCTCTGGATGCAGAAGAGGAAAGGATCGCCATGTCGTCCACTTCTTCGCTGAAGTTATCGATCAGGGCCCATACCTGTATGCCCTTGTCATGCATTACATTCACATAGCTTTCACTGGCATAGCTTACGATGTCTCCCTGATCTCCGGTTAAATGAAACCAGGTGGGAGAGATCACATTGATCCCGTTTAAGTTAAGATCCGAATAGGTATCGTTTCCGGCTACGCCGCCGATCTGATGCCAGCCGAGAGATACCTTGCCGTCAAAGGACAGGGAGGTAAATTCCGCATCCCCGTACTTGCTGGTACTATCCTTAAATTCCGGCAATCTGGGAGAAGCAGTGGAGATGCGCTTATTCTCCACATAGCCGATGAAGCCGTCATCGGTCTGGACCTTGCTCCACTCATCCATGGCTTCCAGAAGGACCACAACGTCTCCCTGGGAAACATCCGTCAGGATATCGCTCTTGATGCCGCCCTGATAACGGACCTGTGTATCTTTTTCCACCGTTACAACGCTCTGCTGTTCGTAAGCGGTATAGATCACCACCCTGTCGGGATCGGTGTAATACGTGTAATCAAATACGGAAAACAGACGGACAAAGTCGATGGCCAGATAGTATATCCCGCCTTCTCTGCGGATAGGGGTATATTCACAGGGAACAACGTTTCCCCCGTCAGAGTAGGACGCTTCTCCGATGACCGCTTCCAGGATCCGGTCCGGAAGGACATACCGTAAGATGTTTTCCGTTTCGTTAATATAAAAATGATCACAAAAATAAGCGTTCACCGTATCCAGATCGAAATAATAATTTCCGTCTATCAGCTTCGCTTTTTCCGTGATCCTCTGATTCTGGAGGATGATGGCAACATCATCGTCCGCCTCTATATCAAAATATGCCTTTAAGTCTCTTCGTTCGGTAGAATACGAATATTTCTCCATCAGTTCCCTGCCGATGGTGAGACCGCCAATAATTCCAATAAGTACCAGTGCAATTAATACCGGTATGACCTTTTTGAACATGCCTGATCGCCTTCCGTTTTTGTACAAACTCTGCCGTTATTCATTATAACAGACATAGGTATCCTCGGCACGTCTTTTTTCTCCCCGCCTACCCTATCGCCATTACCTGTTTTTCTGCATTTTTAGTTGTCTGAGGGACTTTCTTTTCTTAATGATATGTGATTTCGACAGGAGTGATCCAATCCGGGTTTGCAAGACCCCGTCATAAACGAACAGCCAAGAAGGTTCGCGATGTAAAAATCCCGTTCGGTTATGAACTTTTTTACAGATAATGACGATATAAGTATTGAGGATGAGATGCCCGGACGTTTTAAAAAATGTGAGTTGTGTGTTTTCCCGATAGGGAACGATACTTAAGAGTGTTTCGATCAGGCCGCGATGGTACCTGTAAGGAAATGACTGATCAACAGTCGTTTGTTCATGCCCGGAAGAATCCGGCATGAGAAGGGTATCGGTTTAAATAAGCTGTCCTGCCTCCTTTCGTACTAATTCGATTTCCGAGGCATCGCACTTTGGTACTATATCATATCCCTCATAAGTTTGCAAGGACCGGACAAAAATTTATTGAAATTTAACACTCTGTCTATTGACCTGCAGAGGGCTAAAGTATATGATACATCATATTATAAAAGGTCAGAAAGGAGTGATCGTCTTGAAGATTGAGAAAGTGAATGATCGACAGATCCGTTGCATTTTGACAAGCGAGGACCTGGCAAGCAGACATCTGAAGATCAATGAGCTTGCATACGGTTCCGAAAAGGCCAAAGATCTTTTCCGTGACATGATGCAGCAGGCCTCTTTTGAATTCGGCTTCGAAGCAGAAGACATCCCTTTGATGATCGAGGCGATTCCCCTGAACAATGAAAGTATTGTGCTGATCATTACCAAGGTGGATGAGCCGGAAGAACTGGACACCCGTTTTTCCAAGTTTGCTCCTTCGGTCTCTCAGACGGATGAAGATGCCTTTGAAGATCCTGACGAGGGTGCATCCTCCGATTCCGGGATCTTAAGCAACATCCCCGAAGAAGTTCAGGCACTGTTCAACAAGGTTAATTATGCGCTTTCCAAACAGAGCGAACAGACGGAAAGTAACGGAGCTTCTTCTTCGGAAGAAAAGAGCATGCGGATCTATCGGTTCGAACTGCTCAGCGAGATCGTCAAGGTAGCTCATATCCTCCACGGTTATCAGGCTCCCAATGCAATTTACAAGGATCCTGAAGATGGCAGCTACGTACTGTTAGTCAATCAGGGCTCCAAATCCAAAGAGGAATTTGCCAAGATCAACCATGTGATCGCAGAGTTTGGCAAGCTGATGCGTTCTGTGCCTGCCAGCTATTATCATATCGCTGAATCCTATCAGCCCATTCTGAAATCGGATGCCTTGAACCAGCTTGCTCAGCTGTAAGATGCTGATAAAACCGAAATAGTTTTTAAAAAAATACACTTTATTCCTTGTTTTATCAGTTTTCATTGGGTATAATTTTTGTTATCAAACGGCCAACTTTATTCATATAAACAGTTATGTTGGTCTCATACAAAGGAGGTATACACATGGCATACGTTATTGGTGATGGTTGTGTTAGTTGTGGATCTTGTGCAGGACAGTGTCCCGTAGGCGCTATCAGCGAAGGCGAAGGAAAGTACGTTATCGATCCTGATACCTGCATTGATTGCGGTTCTTGCGCAGCACAGTGTCCCGCTTCTGCTATCGAGCAGGGCTGATCGAAAATCAACCATAAAAGGACAAACAAAAAGGCAGTCGCTTTTGCGATTGCCTTTTTTCTTGCTATTCTTCGTAACTGCTGTGGTGGCCGCCTTCCAGGTTCGCAAACTTGGTATACTGGCCCATCCATGCAAGTTCCACCGGTCCAGTAGGGCCGTTTCTCTGCTTGGCGATGTTGATCTCCGCAATGCCCTTCTTTTCGGTATCCTTGTTATAATAGTCATCACTGTAAATGAACATTACCACATCGGCATCCTGCTCGATAGCTCCGGATTCACGAAGGTCTGACAGCATGGGTCGATGATCCGGTCTTTGCTCTACCGCTCGGGATAACTGAGACAGGGCGATCACCGGCACCTTTAACTCTCTCGCAACACCCTTAAGGGCACGGGATATATCAGAAATCTCCTGCTGTCTGGAATCTCCGCCCCTGCCGCTGCCGCTCATTAACTGCAGGTAGTCGATAATGACCATCTTGATGTCATGCTCCAACTTGAATTTGCGGCATTTGCTGCGCAACTCCTGCACGGTGATACCGGGCGTATCATCGATGATCATCTTGCTGTTACCCACAATGCCGGCACCTTCAATGAGCTGTTCCCATTCGGTCTCGGATAGATTACCGGTTCGGATATGCTGGGCGTCTACTCTCGCCTCCATGGCAAAGAGACGGTTGACCAGCTGTTCCTTACTCATTTCCAGAGAAAAGATGGCCAGCGGCATATTCTCATGAAATGCCACATATTGCGCGATGTTTAACACGAACGCCGTCTTTCCCATGGAAGGACGGGCTGCAACCAGAATAAAATCTGCAGGCTGAAATCCTGCGGTCTTATAATCCAGATCCACAAAGCCGGAAGGGATACCTGTAACGGAGCCCTGATTTTTCGCTGCCTGCTCGATCTGGTTCATTACATTGATGACCACTTCCCGGATTGGCACGTTCCGATCGGTGCTCTTGGTCTGGAACAGGGTAAAGAGCCTCTTTTCACTGCTCTCCAGGATCTGCTCCAGGGGAGTCTGGCCCAGATAGCATTCGTTGGCAATCTCCTCATTGGCTTTGATCAGCTGTCTCAGGATAGATTTTTCCTTGATGATATTGGCATATTCTGCTGCATTACCGGAAAACGGAACCGCACTTACCAGGTTTCCCACAAACTCCGGACTGGAGATACCGGGATCCGCACTTTTTTCTTTCAGGCGATCTAATAAAAGTACCAGGTCTATGGGTTTGTTTTCTTCATGTAATTCCAGTATGGCCTCAAATACAACGGCGTACTGTTTATTGTAGAAATCTTCACCGGTAATGATCTCCGATGCCTTTACGATGGCATCTCGATTCAAAAACATGGAACCGATCACAGATTTTTCTGCATCATCACTATGCGGATATACTCTTTTCAGTATGGTTTCTTCCGCGGAAGGCATGGTATTTCTCCTCAGTTCTCTTTTTGTACATCCACGGTCAGTTTCGCTGTTACCTTGGGATGCAGCTTCACATTCAGGGTATAGACACCAAAGCTCTTAATGGCGGTGTCCGGCATTACGATCTTCTTTTTATCGATCTCCAGGTCGTACTGTTGCTTTGCTGCCTGGGCGATCTCTTTGGAGGAAATGGAACCGAATACACGGTCACTTTCTCCGCCCTTCATCTTTACAACCACCTTGGCTTTTTCGATCTTTGCAGCAACTTCCTTTGCTTCGTCCAGGATCCTCTGGGCTTCCTTTTCTTCATTGGCTTTCTGAAGCTTTAAATCGTTGAGATTTTTGCCGTTAGCCTCTAATCCCAGTTTCTTGGGTAACACGAAATTCCGTGCATAGCCGTCGTTGATATCTACGATCTCACCCTTTTTGCCAAGGGTCTTAACATCCTGTAATAAAATAACTTTCATCAGATTGCTCCTTCCTCGATCATCTTATCCAGCGTATCCTTGATGATCACAATGGCCTCCGCAATGGATTTCCCTTCCATCTGGCAACCGGCCACATTCAGATGTCCGCCGCCGCCAAGGCGCTCCATGATGATCTGCACATTGACTTCGTCAATGCTTCTTGCGCTGACATAGATTGTATCCTGATAATCGGTCATGACAAAGCTGGCCTTAACACCCTTGATATTTAAGAGTTCGTTGGCTGCCTGCGCACCGATCACGGTAGGTGATTTCACATCTTCCGTTCCGCAGAAAGAGATCGCATAGGAATTACGATAGATCTCTGCCTGGCTGACTGCATCTGCTTTTGCCTTATATTCCGATGCATCCTCACGGAACATCTTCCGTACTCTGGTAACATCGGCACCGCTTCTTCGAAGATATGCTGCTGCTTCAAAGGTCCGGACACCGGTCTTATTCATAAAGTTATTGGTATCCACCATGATACCCGAATACATACAATCGGCTTCTTCCGGAGTGATCTTGATATTGCCGGAAGCATACTGCAGGATCTCGGATACCATTTCACATGCGCTGGAAGCATAGGGCTCGATGTAGGACAGGGTTGCGTTCTCAATGGTCTCTGAACCCTGTCTGTGATGATCCAGTACCACAACGGAGTTGCACATCTTGATCAGGTCAGGGCATTCCGTGATACTGGGCCTATCCACATCCACAACTACCAGAACCGTATTGCTGTTTACCATGGAAAGAGCTTTTGCACTGTCGATGATCATGTCTGCTTCATACTGCTCATGATTACGGAACAGATCCACCATGGGTTCCATGGAATTGGTAACGGTATTGATGACGATATGGGCTTCCTTATCCATGGCTTTCGCCATACGATAGATACCTACTGCAGAGCCGAAGCTGTCGGCGTCTCCCAGACGATGTCCCATGGCAAGTACCATATCCTTGCCGCTGATGATCTCCTGCAGAGCCTGGGCCTTTACACGAGCCTTCACACGGGTGCTCTTTTCCACCTGCTGGCTCTTTCCTCCGTAGTAAACCACCTGCTTGGGCGTCTTTACCACGGCCTGATCGCCGCCACGGCCAAGGGCCAGATCGATGGCATTTCGGGCAAATTCATAATTCTGGGAATAGGTAAGCCCATCCAGACCAAAGCCCACACTGATGGTGACTGCCATCTCATTCCCGATGTTAACCGTCTTAACATCCTCCAGAAGGTCGAATTTATTCTCCTGGAGAAGGGCAACGGATTTCTTACGCATGATCACAAGATACTTATCTTTTTCCAGCTTCTTGCAAATGCCGTCCATAGCGGAGATGTACTTGTTGACCTTTCGATCGATCAATGCGATCAAAAGGGCACGACGTACCTCTTCTACGCTGGCCAGCGCTTCATCGTAATTATCCAGATAGATAAGCCCCACCGCAACGCTCTGATCGTCCACTTCCTTAAGGGCGATCTTCAGTGCGGTTACATCAAACATATACAGGGCAATGAGATACCCTTCGTACTCATCTCCGTCAATAATATCGCTGGTGCTTGCCATCTCCTTTAAAGAAATCTGGCGCATCTTGGTCACATATTCATGATCATTATAGGACAATTCCACTTCGCAGTTTTCTGCGATGATATCTTCCCCGTCTTCTCCCACACCGGAAAGCATCATATGACCGGGAAGCTTATCTCTGGTAATAGACGGAAAGATAGACGTAATGGACTTATGGTAACTGTGGTCCTGACCTACGGTCTCTTCAAACTGCGCATTGGTCCACAGGATCTTACCGTTTTCATCAAGCAGTGCATGGGGCAAGTCCAGATCATACAACAACTGCTTTTGGATCTGCCCGTACTGCGTGGCAAAGCTGATGAGCTCGTTCATAAGGAGCGGGCGATTATTCAAAGAGGTAGCCAGTGTGACTACAAAATAGATGACCAGAAAGGCACTGAGCAAAAAGCCGGCCTCGGTGTTCATGAAATAGATCGCAACATTGATCAGCACCAGCAGCAGTCCCAGATAGATCAGGGTCCTGGTGTAGTGCTTTAATCTGCCCTTCAGCTTGATCTTATTGTTCTTCATTAAACAGACTCCTTTATCCTATAGGAGTTCCCCCCTCGTCCTATAAGACCGTACAGATACTGAAATTATAGCATTATCTAACCATAAAGAAAAGGGACTGCCCATCCGGGCAATCCCTTTCACCAGTCTTATGATTGGATCAATCAATGGTATAAGGCATCAGTGCAATGTGACGTGCTCTCTTGATAGCAACAGTCAGAGCTCTCTGGTGCTTTGCGCAGTTACCGGTAATTCTTCTGGGAAGAATCTTACCACGCTCGGACACGTATCTCTTTAACTTTGCAACATCCTTATAATCAATAGTGCTCTCTTTACCGCAGAATACACAAACTTTCTTTCTTCTGTGCATTCCGCCTCTTCTCTTCATCGGAGCATCGGAACGATCTGTCTTATTAAAAGCCATTTTACTGCCTCCTATCTGAAATCACACATTCTAGTTAAACGGTAATTCCTCGTCAATTCCTTCCGGAATATTCATGAACCCGTCCCCTGCAGCAGCGGGCGCAGCATCGCTGTGAGCCTGTGCAGGTTCGTAACCTCCGTTATTGCTGTTCTTACTCTCACAGAACTCCTGGTCCTCGGCTACAACATCGGTTGTATAAACCTTCTGTCCGTCCTTATTGGTATAAGAACCGGTCTGAATACGTCCGGTAACCAGAACTCTCATTCCTTTTCTAAAGTACTTCTCAGCAAATTCCGCACTTCTTCCGAAGGCAACGATGTTAATAAAATCTGCTGTCTGCTCCCCATTGTTGGAAGATCTTCTACGATCAACCGCCAGTGAATATCTGGCTACTGCAGTGGAGCTGTCTCCCTGAGAATAACGAACTTCGGGATCTCTTGTTAAGCGTCCCATAAGAATAACTTTATTCATTTATATTACCTATCCTTTAATCAATCCTCGTCTTGCTTTACGCACAAATAACGAAGGACATTATCCATGATACGGATACGGCTTTCGATTTCAGCCGGAGCAGAAGTCTCTGCGTCGAAGTGGATAAAGTAATAGAAAGCTTCGCTCATCTTCTGAATGTCATAAGCAAGCTTCTTCTTACCCCAATCGTCAACATCGGTAACAGTACCACCGAATCTCTCGATCAGAGCTTTTACCTTGTCGATCACAGCTGCTCTTTCTTCGTCCTCGATTTTTGCACTAACAACAACGGCTAATTCATACTTTGTCATGTGCTTAAACCTCCTTTTGGTCTCTGGCCCCTGATGGCAGGAGCAAGGAATAAAAATTTACATCGCGAATTAGAATGATACCATACTATTCGGCAGTTGGCAAGTCTTTCTTCCTGATCTGCCGGACATTTTTTTCCACCATTCTTCGCGGAAGCATCACCTGATGATCGCATCCCAGACACTTTAGCCGAAAGTCCGCTCCTACCCGAAGCACTTCCCATTCTTTGGAGCCGCAGGGATGCTGTTTCTTCATGGTGATGATATCTCCAACCTGTATATCCATGGTTATTTAAGTCTCCGTCTTGCCTGCAGGGATCTCCTCCAGCCGTTTTACAGCTGTGAAAAGATCTCTCCGATACTTCCGGTAACCACCAGATCCGCCAGAGAGTCCCGGGCGGTAGGTGTCTTATTGACTAATACCAGCTTGTTTCCAGGATAATAATCGATCAGTCCCGCTGCAGGATAAACCACAAGGCTGGTTCCTCCTACGATCAGGACATCTGCGTTTTCTATATAGGAAACCGCTTTTTCCAGCAGTTCCTGATCCAGTCCCTCCTGATACAGGACTACATCCGGCTTGATCGGGCCGCCACACTGATCACATACGGGCACTCCGCTGCTTTCGCGGATCTTTTCGATCCCGTAGAAAGCATGGCACCGTTCGCAGTAATTTCTTCTGGCCGATCCGTGGATCTCCAATACTTCTTTGCTTCCCGCATCGCCGTGGAGTCCGTCGATATTCTGGGTTATGATGGCTTTTAATTTGCCTTCCGCTTCCCACTGTGCCAGTTTCTTATGGGCAGCATTGGGTTTTGCTTCTACACAGGCAATCTTGTCCTTATAGAATTTGTAAAACTCTTCCGGCATTTGCCGGTAAAAGTCATGGCTTAAGATGGTTTCCGGCGGATACGCATATTTCTGATGATATAAACCGTCTACACTGCGAAAATCGGGGATCCCGCTTTCTGTGGAAACCCCGGCTCCGCCGAAAAATACAATATTGTTACTTTCCTGTACCCATTGTCTTAACTGCTCGATCGGTTCCATATATGATCACCTTTGTACTTAACGGAAAACAGAAGCAAATTCTTTGCTGATAACGGTCAGCGCTTCACAGTCCACCGTCTCCATGCTGCCGGCATCAAAGGCTGCGGCAACCTGAGGTTCTATGGGAAGCTTGGTCACGATATCGATCCCGTACTGGGCAGCGATCTCATCCACATGGCCGTCTCCGAAGATCCGATGCTCTTTTCCACAGGCATCGCACTTGAAATAGGACATGTTCTCCACGATACCGTAGATCGGAATATCCATTTTTTCGGACATCTTCACTGCTTTATTTACGATCATGCTGACTAACTGCTGAGGGGAAGTCACCACTACGATGCCATCCACTGCCAGAGACTGGAACACCGTTAACGGAACATCTCCCGTTCCGGGCGGCATATCCACAAACATTACATCAATATCTTTCCAAAGTACATCGGTCCAGAATTGCTGTACCATGTTGGCAACCACCGGACCTCTCCAGATCACCGGATCGGTTTCATGATCCAGGATCAGATTGGTAGACATTACTTTGATCCCTTTTCCGGTTTCTGCAGGGTAGATCAGTTCTCCGTCGGAAACCACCTTTTCATGAAGGCCAAAGGCCTGGGGAATGGAAGGACCTGTGATATCAGCATCCAGAACGGCTGCCTGCAATCCCGCATTCTGGGCTGCAACCGCAAGCAGAGAAGTGACGGAACTTTTTCCCACGCCTCCCTTACCGCTCATGACGGCAATGACTTTCTTTACACTGCTTTTTTCATTTAAAGGTTTTTTAAAATTCGGTTTGGGCGGCTCCAGTTTCTTTCTCTGAGGTTGTTTGCTGTTTTCTTCGTTACTCACTTATCTGCTGCTCCTTTATTACTTATCCTTCTGTAGGAAGGGATGTTACTTTCTTAATGTCCTTGATCTTAAAGCCTGCTTTGCTCAGGGCATTTAATACCTTATCGATATCCTTGGCATCGATACGGAAAAAGATCTCCGCGAGGCCCATCACCTCCGTGTTAAACATCATCATGTTACGGATATTTCCGCCGTTCTTGGTGATCAGCTCGGTGATCTTGGCGATCACTCCCTTATAATCATAGGTATAGATCGTAAAAGAATTGTGGGCATGGCCAAAAAGCTTCTGATACTGAACGAAAACCGCCTGCTGGGTAACAATTCCTTCGAAGAAGCCCCATTCGTCTACAACCGGGATGAAACGGAGCTTGGAATCAATGAACAAAGATGCCGCTTCTTCAATGCGCATGTCGTCGGTAATGGTATCGATATGCAGAGAAACAAAATCCTTAACGGGAAGGGCTAAAAATTCTTCTTTGGTTCCTTCAAACTCTTTGAAGAATCTCTCATAAGTAAACTGCTTTGACAAGATACCTGCAAACTTCTTGCCCTCCACTACCGGCAGGGAAAGGAGATGGTTCTGATCAATGAGTTCCATAGCGGTAGCAATGGTGTCATCCAGAGAAATACAGGTCAACTCATCCTTCATCTTCATGATCGCTTTTACTCTCATATACGTCCCTCCAATCCTCAAAAGTTCATACCTTTGAGCTACCTCAATCTTAGCACGTTTGTGGTTGAAACGGAACGCTTTTTGACGTAGACTAAAGGAAAGTTTTAAGCATAAATAAGCATAGAAAGGGTATATTTATGAACGGTTCTTCCATCGGAAATCTGTTTCGTATCACCACCTGGGGAGAGTCTCACGGAAGGGCTCTCGGCGTTGTCATCGACGGCGTTCCCGCAGGTTTATCCTTGTCCGAAGCAGACTTCGTACCCTATATGAAACGCAGAAAGCCCGGTCAGTCCAGGTTTACTACTCAAAGAGCGGAGGATGATACGGTAGAGATCCTATCCGGCGTCTTTGAAGGAAAGACCACCGGCACGCCGCTTTCTCTCATGATCCGCAATCAGGACCATCATTCCGCAGATTACTCCAATATCGCCGGTACCTTTCGTCCCGGTCATGCAGATTACAATTTTACCCACAAATACGGTTTTCGGGATTATCGGGGCGGCGGACGCTCCTCAGGGAGAGAAACCACCGCAAGAGTAGCCGCCGGTGTCGTTGCCCAGAAGATCCTTGCAGAACTGGGGATCATGGTAAGTGCCTACACTGTTGCCATCGGTCCTTACAAACTGCGGGCCGATGAGATCCATCTGGAAGAAACCTACGATAATCCGCTGTATATGCCCAATTCTGCCATTGCAGACAAGGCAGCTGCCTATCTGGAGGAATGCATCCGTTCCAAAGATTCTGCCGGCGGTCTCATTGAATGCCGGGTGGACTCTCTTCCTGCCGGTCTGGGGGATCCTGTTTTTGAAAAATTAGATGCTAACCTTGGAAAAGCCCTGTTCTCCATAGGCGCTGTTAAGGGTGTGGAAGTGGGAGACGGTTTTGCTGTTTCCTATTCGATCGGAAGTGAAAATAATGATGCCTATACTGTTTCTGACAGCGGTGTCACAAAGAAAACCAACCATTCCGGCGGCATTACCGGCGGTATGAGTGATGGTACTCCGGTTATTGTAAGAGCAGCCTTTAAGCCCACTCCTTCCATCGCACAGGAGCAGGACACCGTCGATCAGGACGGCCATCCGCAGAAGCTGACCATAACCGGCAGACACGATCCTGTCATCGTCCCCAGAGCCGTCGTCGTTGTGGAAGCTATGACTGCGATCACCATTCTGGACGCATATCTTGGAAATATGACCTCCCGCATGGATTATCTGCTGGCCTGCAAAGACCTGATGTAATTCGAAGCTACATCCTATTTACATTATCCCGTAAAATGATTAAACCGCTGTAATCCTTTTGTCTATAAGGATTACAGCGGTTTTTATCAACACATTTTGTCCAACTGCCATTTTTGTTCCAGCAGGATAGGCACATATCATTATATGCGCGCAACTCCTGTTTTTCTGGCCGCCTGTGCTACTGCCTTTGCTACCGCGGTTGCTACCGTCTTATCTAATGCAGAAGGAATGATATAGTCTGCAGAAAGCTCTTCATCCTTCACATAGGCTGCAATGGCTTTTGCAGCCGCGATCTTCATCTCATCGTTAATATCTCTTGCCCGAACATCCAACGCTCCACGGAAGATTCCGGGGAATGCAAGGACATTATTGATCTGGTTGGGGAAATCGCTTCTACCGGTACCAACTACGGCAGCGCCTGCTGCTCTGGCAATATCCGGCATGATCTCGGGAGTAGGATTGGCCATGGCAAAGATGATCGGATCCTTGGCCATGCTCTTAACCATTTCTTCTGTAACACAACCCGGAGCGGAAACACCGATGAATACATCGGCTCCCTTTAACACTTCCTCTAAAGTACCTGCTTTTTTCTCTCGGTTTGTTATCTTGGCCATCTCGATCTTTTCGGAATTAAGATTCTCTCTTCCTTCGTAGATCGCACCCTGACGGTCACACATGATGACGTTTTTAAGTCCAAGAGCGATCAGAAGCTTAATGATGGCAATTCCGGCAGCACCAGCACCACTGGTAACCACACGGATCTCATCGATCTTCTTGTTAACGACTTTTAACGCATTGAACATAGCAGCAAGAACGACTACTGCAGTTCCATGCTGATCATCATGGAAAATAGGAATATCACAGCATTCCTTTAATCTGCGTTCGATCTCAAAGCAACGAGGTGCGGAGATATCCTCCAGATTGACACCACCAAAGCTTCCGGAGATCAATTGTACGGTCTGTACGATCTCATCTACATCTTTACTCTTAACACAAAGAGGAACCGCATCGACATCGCCAAAAGCCTTAAATAATGCACATTTTCCTTCCATAACCGGCATTCCGGCTTCCGGACCGATATCACCAAGACCAAGTACTGCTGTTCCATCGGTGATCACTGCTACCAGATTGCTTCTTCTGGTAAGTTCATAACTTTTATCAACATCCTTCTGAATCTCCAGACAAGGCTGTGCAACACCGGGTGTATAAGCAAGAGACAGATCATCCCGGTTCTCGATCTTGCATCTGGTTACTACTTCGATCTTTCCGTTCCATTCGTAGTGTTTCTTCAATGATTCTTCTGCATAATTCATGATAAAACCCGCCTTTTCGGAGAATAATTGTTAACGACCAAAATCTATATTACATGATTCCCATGCTTTGGCAAAGGGTAAAATTCGACAGTTTTGTCTGATGAACACCCGGAAAAGCATAAAAAAATCCCGAAGCACATCTATGCTTCGGGAAATCGAGGCGCCAACCAGGATCGAACTGGTGATATAGGTGTTGCAGACCTTTGCCTTACCGCTTGGCCATGGCGCCTTATACATTATAAAAAAGGGACATGAACACACATGTGACCATGTCAGTGACTCCGACGAGAATTGAACTCGTGTTACCGCCGTGAAAGGGCGATGTCTTAACCTCTTGACCACGGAGCCATTTTCTATTGAGTAATGAACAGCTTGGTCATAGTACTCGCTCCCCGAGTAGGGCTCGAACCTACAACAACTCGGTTAACAGCCGAGTGCTCTACCATTGAGCTATCGAGGAAAAAAGATTCATCCTTCGGCTGAATCTTTGCACGTTCGCTTCGCGAAGCGTGCTGAAATCCATCCAAATTCCGAACCAGATCATTCCATTCAGTCTCACTATCCAAAACCTGCTGAAACAATCTTCTGATTAACTAATCAACACACTCATAGAGTATAGCATATCGTACACTCAAAACCAAATACAGGTTACATCCGCTTCGCTTCTGTGAATAACACTCTCGAACCTTTCCTTCTATGGACAGCTTTCCGACCGATTAGTACTCCTCAGCTTAACACATTACTGTGCT
>JAEEGL012509354.1_pt1 | contig 38868 bp, 35 predicted proteins | sample 9134231 | NCBI WGS metagenome assembly JAEEGL01 (sample SAMN16246548, study PRJNA631951) | gut metagenome | biome: gut microbiome; feature: rumen; material: fiber-attached | host: Bos | place: Iran: Karaj | collected 2018-10 | reverse complement strand
CTCAGTTTTACTCGTACTCCACCGTCGCAGGAGGCTTGGGTGTGAAATCATAGAGGACACGATTGATCCCGGCCACCTCGCCGGTAATGCGCTCAGCCAGGCGGTCCATCAGAGCCGGATCCAGATGTTCCACGCTCACTTCCACGACATCGGTCGTATTGATCGCACGGATGATGCAGGGCCAGTCAAAAGTCCGCTTTCCGTCTGTAATACCGGTCGATTTGAAATCAGGCACGACCGTAAAATACTGCCAGACTTTCCCCTCCAACCCGGCCTTTGCAAACTCCTCGCGCAGGATGGCATCGGATTCGCGCACAGCTTCAAGCCTGTCGCGAGTGATCGCCCCCGGACAGCGCACTCCCAGACCGGGGCCCGGGAAAGGCTGACGCTGGACCATGCTCTCCGGCAGACCGAGCGCTGTACCGACGACACGCACTTCGTCCTTATAGAGGAGTTTCACCGGCTCGACGAGTTCGAAGTCGAATTCCTCCGGCATACCGCCGACATTGTGGTGCGCTTTGATGCCGTCCTTGCTCTCCAGGATATCCGGATAGATCGTCCCCTGTCCGAGGTATTCGATCCCGTCGAGCTTGGCCGCCTCCTCAGCAAAGACATCAATAAACTCCTCGCCGATGATATGTCGTTTCTCCTCAGGATCATCGACCCCCTCCAGTTTGTCCAGAAAACGATCGACCGCATCCACATAGATCAGATTTGCTCTCAGCTCATTTCTGAAGACCTGAATGACCTGCTCCGGCTCACCTTTTCTCAGCAGCCCGTGGTTTACGTGCACGCACACCAGCTGATCGCCGATCGCTCTGATCAGCAGCGCCGCACAGACGGAGGAGTCGACTCCTCCCGAGAGAGCCAACAGGACTTTTCCGTCACCCACCTGCTCCCTTATCGCGCTGACCTGCTCTTCGATAAAAGCTTCGGCCTGTTCTTTTGTCGTGATCCTCTCCATGCTCTCCGGTCGTTTGTTTTCCTCGTAATATCCCATAATGTTCCTTTCTCGAAACTATGTATAGTAAGCCACATTAAATCAATTTATTATACTATATTATTATGCACTTGTCATTATTTTATCTTATTATTATGCGTTTATCTTTATTCCGCCTGTATCGTTGCTTTACAAGTGTTTTATGTCCAGAAGCCAAACCAAAAAGCGGATCCGCAGTATTATCTGGACAGATACTGCGGATCCGGTATATTGACCTGTATTCAATACTCTTTTGTGTCAGCGGATGATCTGTGCGAAACGTGCCGCTTTCCTGTCTATATCCGGTACCTTCAGGATACTCCTCGGCTCATGAGCCGTCTCAGTCAGACAAAAGTGTCCCGGCATGATAAACGCCTTGTTGAAATTGATGGCACCGATCACCTGTTCAGCCACTATATCGCTGCCGCTGTATCCCGATACCACCAACGCATATATCCTTTTTTTGCTGAAATCATGCGTCCTGAAGATGGCGGTCAGCCGGTTTATGAAAGCCGTCAGATTGGCGCCGATCGCATCGTTGTAATTGGGACAGATCATCACGAGCGCATCGCAGTTGATGATCGCAGGATATACCTGCTCCGTCATGATACCGCCGTAAAAACAGCCGTCATTCTCACCGAAATGAAGACATTCCTCATACCGGCATCCCCGGCAGTCAATCATACTGCCGTTGCGCAGCGATATCTCTGTGATATCCGCCCTGTCCTCCAGGTAACTGCGCACTTTATCCCAGAGGAGCAGCGTGTTCGAAGTGCCTCTGGAACTGGCATGTACAGCCAGCACGCGCAGGCGTTCTTCTCCCTGAGGCCATTTGAAATCTATCAGTTTGCGCGCCAGTTCTTCTACCTGCTGTTTATACACTTCCATGGACGGTACATCCCGCACCATGGAGAGAACATCAAAATTGTGAAGCGAACCGGTTGCTTCCACCAACGGCTTTCCCGGAAAGAGACAACCTGCCATATTGGCTGAAAAAGCCAGTCTTCTGGCCAACGCCTTCGTAAACAGCTCGCTGCTGCCGTCGACGATGATGCCGCCGACAGCGCCCTCCAGACAATCCGGATGTTGGCGGAAATACTCAAGCAGCCGGTAATACTCCATATTGACACCGGCCTCTGACAGACAGATGGCAAAGAGCACATGCTCACCGGCCAGGCTGATCCTCTGCAATTCGGATGCCATTGCGACCACAGTCACCTGCACCCCCTCAGATCTCAGTCTGTCTACCGTCGACGAGAGCACCTCCTCCATCCGCGCGGTCCTCCCCTGCAGTTCGCAGACCGGACGCACGATGACAAGCCGCTTGTCTTCTGCTGTCGATACGTCTGTCATCTGTTCCCTGACCTCTGTGAGCAAAGATTGCTGTAAGCCTTCAGTATACGCTCAAACAATTTGTCCGGAAGCTCTGTCTCTTCATATTCCCAGCCGCTTTCGGTCAGACGGTTGTAGAGCCCGAAAAACGCTCCCTTCGCCGCGTCTCCGAAGTACAGCGATCCGTAGTGCCACTCACCGCGCAGAGTCAGCAGGATCGACAGAGCTGCCGAGGATAGAGCCGGCGCGATGTAAGGTTTGTAGCCGAGTTCGCGGACTCGAAGATTAGCCTCTATCGTCAGTTTTGTGAGTTCACGGGAAGCTTCATCGTCATAGTCAGTCAGACTGTTGGCGATCACCAGATCGGATCCGTGCGGTCCGAAAGCCCGCCCTTCAGCCACATATCGCGCTTTTGCTCCTTCAGCGTCCTTCGCATAGTAGAGTGCACGGCGATGCATGACTCCGAGACCATAACCCTGGATCTGTCCGGGAGCAAATCCCGAGGCATCCAGAAAGGCAGCCGCCAGATTGTCAACAGGATCGCTTACGATACAAACCAGCCCGCGGTAACAGGCCGTCTTAGCGAGCGCTGCATAATGATCGATGATCTCGCGATTGGCGTCGAGCTGCGCCATGCGGACATCCTTTTCTGCACCCTCTTCCACCGGCGGAACACCTTTGCTCGCACAAAAGATCATGACATCACAGTCAAAGAGATCTTTCTCGTCCACGATCCTGACCTCGGGAAGATCAGTGTCCGGATAACCGATCTGGTTCATCTCCATCTCGAGACGCGCACAGTTCTTCCGGTTGATATCACAGATACCGATCCGGGAGATCACATCTCTTCCGAGAAGCTTAAGACCGATCAGCATAGTCGCTCCTACATCGCCGAGCGCCAGAATATTGACACGATTCTTTCCGCCGAGCTGAACCGGGCAAACGCCAAGAGAAAGTGGCTTTCCGTCAATTATTCCATTGGTTATGTCACTGATTCGTTTCACCACTCATTCCTCCCGGACCGCGGTGCAGGTTCAATCGCTTGAGCCAGCGGATATCATTTTCCACATATACCGATGGCGCCATCTGATCATCATAACCGAGACCGCCTCCCAACAGGGGGCGTCTCGGATGGTTCAGCACGGCACCGAGCCGGTGCAGTGTCAGCTTCTTCTCAAAGGTACGCTGATACTCCTGCTCCAATACCTTCAGGATCGACAGCGCGTTTTCCAGACAGGTGATCGAATACAGATAGATCTTGTCCGGATCATTGTCTCCCACAAAGGCAAAGCTTGTATACGGCATCATCAGATTGATCGATACCTCGTCATCTCCCTCGGGACCGTCGATCCCGTCACCTCCGATAAAGGGATAGCAGTCTCTTTCGTTGAGCCACAGACTGATAGAGGGGATAAAATACGCTCCCTCGACATCTCTGCCGCGCACTGCCATATCATCCTGGGCATTGCCCGTGAGGAGCCCCACAATGACTTTGCGGACCTCAACATCGGCCTCTCTCAGCGTCGGATCGATCTTGCGCATCCGCTGACCCGAGTGGAGCAGATCGTCGATCAGGATAGCCGGGCGGGCGAAAGATTTGAGGACTTTCGCCTGGTCTCCGAGTGTCTGGTAGTCTTTCATCTCACGGATCGTAAACCCCGACAGATCATTTTTAAAATACTTCTCAGTCTTAAGCGCCTTAGTGACTGTATTTGGCACTACCACGTCCGAGAGAGCCTTGCCGAACGGCACTGACAGATACGGCCCTCTCCGCCGCCTGGGATCAGGTGACAGACTGACTCCGTTCTCCTTCGCCACTAATGCGGCTATCTTATTGTGGACCGCACTCGTATTGAACGTGATGAGAAGCTTGCCCGGATAGATCTCCCGGAACGTCTCAAGAAGTTTCCGGTGCGCCTCGTCTATCGCTTTCTGTACGCGCGGATTCTTGTTCAGAGGTGCCTTGATAACTGTCTCGACATCGCGGAAGACCACGATCGGATCACGCATATCGACTGCGTAGATCGGATGAGCCTGATCCTCTGAGATATTGACGAATCCCTGCTTCTCAAGTATCCGGACCGTCAGCGGATCCATGCCGGCCTCACAGACCGGATGATAGACCGCATAGACATAGTCCTTCTCAAGCATCGCCGTCAGAAGCTCGGTCAGAAGGATCTGGCGCAGTGTCGCGATATCCGTCTGCTCCGCATAGAATGCTGAGATCAGCGCGATCCCTCCAGAGGCCTCCTCGCGGATCCTGGCAGCTACCGCTGAATCGGAAAACTCCCTGAGCAGATCGTGCGAACGCATTCTTCTCGCCGTCGCGAAGGCCGATACTTTTCTCTCCGTTTCCCCTGTACATATCACGATCGTACGCGCATCCGGGTGACTCAGACAATCCCGGATCTTCGCAAAATCATAACCTGCTTCTCTCAGTCTCTCCCGTATCTGTCCGGCGTCAAAGATCTCGCCCGGTTCGTACCTTCTGATCTCCATCTCCATCGCCTGCAGCACGTGCTTGTAAGCCGGCTCACGCGCGTAGAAATTGCGGTCATAGATATAGTTTTGAACTATGGGATCCAGGAGACTTGAGATATCCCGTCCGAGGTCGATATTGTCCCTGATCCTGGTGGAGCTTATATCCTCATAGTATTTCTCCAGACTCAGCTCGACCACCTCACCGGTCACCGGATACTGCTCTCCCTCGGTCTGCAGTTCAACTTCCTCTCTCTCGAAAACAATGTGGTTGAAGGAATGTATGCTGTAAGGCTGAGGTTTTTTCTTATAACAGGAAGCATTCTGAATGACATCAGAACCCACCGCGATATAGAGCTCGCGCCCCTCAAAGATATGGCGCAAGACGCGCAGATCCTCGGGATTGGCTATATTGACCGATATATTGTTCGGGAAGATATACAGCCCCTGCTCATCTGCGATCGACATCGCGAGGATATCTTTGCGGAGCATGTGGGGCAGTGTCTTCTTGGACCATGAAAACTCATCAATAGCCAGATAGACTTCATAGCCCATATCGCGTATAGTCGTGGCGATCGCCTTGTGTCCGAGGCTGAAGGGATCGAAAGTGCCCGGGAAGAAGGCGACCTTTTTGAGCGGTGTGGAGGTGAAGTCACCGATATCGCTCTGATACTCCGACACAAATCGGTAGAGCTGGTTGAGTACCGCCGTGTTATTGTAGAAATTCAGGTCGTCATCCTCTGCGCTGTCCGGCAGGATCGTCAGGATCCGCTTAAAAGACCGGGAGGCGATACCTGCCTTCTGCTCCAGCGACAGGATATCTGAGGCGAACAGCTCGCCGTATGAACGGAACGCCTCTCTTGAAATAGCACTTTTATAGTATGCAAATCCCTTGAGCAGCATCCCGAGCATCCTCTGTCTGCGCGCTTCGGTCTGCGCTGTCGGCTCATCTCCTTTGTAGAGACCGTAGTTTTCAACAGCCACAGCCAGAGTGCCGAGTGCAGCTGAGGCTGACCGCTCATTGCCGGCGTTGATATATTTTTTCAGACTGAGGACCGTTTCATCTATCTCATCGGGAGACAGATACAGGATCACAACACCGAGATAATCCGGGATGAACCGCGAAAACTGATAATCCTCGATCTCCAGACCATTGAAAAGCTCTACAACAAGCTCGTTGCGCTGATCCAGAGTCAGCTGAGGAATGATCGTCAGAAGTGCCTCTCCGGCATTCTTGCGCACAGTCACAGTCTCACTGACTTTGATCAGATTGACAAAATGAGTCGCTATATGCAGCAATCTGCTCTTATCGGTCCCGTCTTTGATCGAGGCGAGCATCGCGCGGATATTGGCCGCCTTGATGATCCAGTGTGTCTGGATCTTCAGATCATCGAGAAACATCGCCGAGAGATCCTCCTCGCTCAGATCGTCTCCGTTGATCCCGAGCAGCTTCTGCTGTTTCTCCAGACAGTCCGCAATCTCCTCCCCGCAGAAATGTCCGATGACATCGAGTGCGATCAGATCCACACAGATCCCGAAGCGTCCGATATTTGCTCTCGCAAACTCCACTGCCTTGTTGATATAACTGTCCGGGCAATGTGAGGGACGGGTGTGCAGGGCGATCGAAAGAAGCTCGATCACGCGCAGTTCATCATTTCCGGCGCGGTCGAAGTAGGGTTCCAGCAATTCATAATATTTATGGCGACAGGACGGCCGGCAGTTATCTGAGACCGAACGGACAAAGAAATCCGTGTTGGCTATGATCCATTTCTGGTGCTGCTCGGCATATTTGTAAGACGGATTCAGGAGCAGTTCGATCATTCTCTCAAACATCATCAGATTGGTGATGTTCTCGTCCTGCGCCGGAATATCATCGGGCAGCTCCTTTTTGTACTCCATGCGATAACGGCCGACGATGCGCCCCATGACCCGGGCAGTCTGCTCGCGGATATCACTCTCGTGATGCGGCAGCATCTCATAGAGGAAGTCGAGTGTCATCGTCTTTTGTTCATCGCTCATATATGTCGAATACTCATTCAGAATATTCAGATAGGTGCGCGCATTCTTCCATCGCGTCTCGCTCCTGGCCGCTTCGATCAGACTTCCGAACTCCTCGGCATTGCTGAAGAGTCTCATCAAACGGATGTTGTGTTCGACCGCACGGCTCTTGATCTGATCGACGATCTCATCACCGGCCAAAAACGCTGTCTCATGAATTACAGGCTCAAGCGGTTCGGTACAGGCGCGCGGATACTCTTTTGGGCCATCCTCGATCCCGGTGTGAACACCGCGCTCGACCATAAAGTCCTCGAAATCCTTCAGTTTGTGATAGACCTTGGTATAGCGGTGTTTCTTGGCCTCATCGACATTGTCCAGCTTGTTCAGGATGACATCAAAAGCTTCCTGAAGAGAATAGAAATGTATGATCTCATTTCCGTCTGTGCGCGTGCTCTTATTGCGGAAATCCGAATAGATCAGCAAAAGAGACTCGACCGGCAGATTTTCCAGTTCCAGATCCCAGGTCGAATGGTTCGCCGCTATCCGGGCAAGTCCCGGAAGACCCAGGCGGTTCAGACAATAATCCGTATAATAGTAATGGAGATAGGGGACGCGTTTTTCCTCGTGTTTGCGGCAGCCGTATTTACCGATGTCGTGAGTCGCGGCAGCCGCACTGAGCAGACCCAGATCCACCGGTATACCGGCCTCCTTGAGCTGTGTCCCGACATACATAGCGATATAGTGAACACCGCTGACATGACCCAGCGTGTTAAACGGTGTCAGATCAGCGCCGATCCTCATGAATTCGTAGATATACATCTCATCGAAGAGACGCCTGAGCTTTTTGTACTCGCCGGCGTATGGCTCTCCTTCGATCTTCTCATCCGTCAGGAAGACCATATCTCTGGTCGGATCAAAGCTGCAGTTCTTCCGCTCGATCTCATAGACTCTCCTGAAGAAAGCCAGCAGGCTCTCTCGCCCCTCCCGGTGTTTTCCGGGATCAGAACCCGGATCTATATGAGGAAACAGAGCTGCGCGCAGCTGTCTGTAGCAGTGCAGTCCCCAACCTTCCTCCGGTTCCACGAAGTCAGAACCTGCATGCTGTTTCCAGACTGCGACGATATCCTCCGTATGATACCGGCCTGTACTGTCAGCTGTCAGTATGTCTGATAATCGTTCATAAATCGCTTCCATTGAGCAGCTCCTATTTGAAAAACCCCGGTCGCTTGAACCGGGGTATTCGCATTTATTACATTATACGCTGGCTGTTACCTATTTGCAATTACTGAGACTTCAGAGTATTGCCCGCCAGTTTGTCAAATTGCTTCAGCGCCTCCTTGGCTTCTTTGGAGAGTTTAGTCGGCGTCTGGATCATCAGCGTCACATAGTGATCACCGCGCTTGGACGGATTGTGTACATAGGGAACTCCCTTGCCGCGCAGGCGGACCTTGGTATCGGTCTTGGTGCCGGCCTTGACTTTGTAGAGGACTTCCCCGTCCACAGTCTTGATACGGATCTCGTCTCCGAGCGCTGCCTGAGCAAAGGAGATCGGCACTGTCGAGAAAACATGGACGTCCTGACGCTCAAACAGCGGATGACGCGCCACGCGGACCTCCACCAGCATATCACCGCGCGGTCCTCCGTTGACACCGGGCTCTCCCTTGCCGCGGAGTCTCACGACCTGACCGTCATCAATGCCTGCAGGGATCGTGACAGCGATGGTCTTGCGCTTGGAGACATAACCGGTACCTCCGCAGTCGGTACATTTGTCCTTGATGATCTTACCTGTCCCGTGGCACTGCGGGCAAGTCTGAACATTCTGCACCATACCGAAAAGTGAACGCTGTGAATAGACTACCTGACCGCGGCCCTGGCACTGCGGACAGGTCGTCGGGCTCGTACCCGGCTTCGCTCCGGTCCCGCCGCAGGTCGGACAGGGATCATCCATCGTCACATCCAGCTTCTTCTCGCAGCCCTTTATCGCTTCGTCAAAGGTGATACGCACGCTCTGACGGACATTACGTCCGCGCATCGGACCGGTCGCACCGCCGCTTCTGCGCGAAGCGCCTCCGCCGAACAGATCGCCGAAGATATCACCAAAGATATCCGTGAAGTCTGCGCCTTCAAAATTGAAGCCGGCAAACGGATTGCCTCCGGCACCGCCGGCCTCAAAAGCTGCATGGCCGAACTGATCGTACTGAGCTCGCTTTTCCTTGTCCGAGAGCACAGCATAAGCCTCCGAAGCCTCCTTGAATTTGGCCTCGGCATCAGCGTCGCCCGGATTCATATCCGGATGATATTTCTTCGCCAGATCACGATATGCTTTTTTGAGTGTGGCGTCATCCGCATTGCGGTCGACGCCAAGCACTTCATAATAATCCCTCTTTGTTTCTGCCATTTCTTATCCTCACGCATGCCGGATGCTTCACGCACCCGGCATGCTGCTGCGCTTGATATTGTTTAAGATCGCTCTTTACACCTCTTTGAATTCACCGTCAACGACATCGTCTGCACCGTAGCCTTCCGGGCCTGCATCGTCCGCTGCGCCTGCAGCGCCGCCCATATCGGGCCCTGCGCCCTGTGCGCCCGCTGCCTGCTGAGCCTGAGCATAGACTTTCTCGGCCAGCTTCTGAGCACTCTCGGTCAGCTTCTCCTGAGCAGCCTTGAGCTCTGCCACATCGCTCTCGGAGACTGTCTCCGGCGTAGACTTGGCGAGCACATCCTTCAGTGCCTGGATATCCGCCTCTATCGCTGTCTTGTCAGACGGATCCAACTGATCGCCGACATCCTTAAGCATCTTTTCGGTCTGGAAGACCATGGCATCCGCCTGGTTGCGGGTATCGACCGCCTCCTTGCGCTTGCTGTCCTCCGCCTCGAACTGAGCCGCTTCCTTGACAGCCTTCTCGATCTCTTCATCGGACATATTGGAACCGCCGGTGATCGTGATATGCTGTTCCTTCTTCGTGCCGAGATCCTGAGCTGACACGTTGACGATACCGTTGGCATCGATATCAAATGTCACTTCGATCTGCGGTACTCCGCGCGGTGCCGGTAGGATCCCGTCCAGTGTGAACTTGCCGAGAGACTTATTGTCCTTCGCAAATTTACGCTCTCCCTGCAGGACATTGATCTCCACACCCGGCTGATTGTCGGCCGCGGTCGAGAAGATCTGGCTCTTCTTGGTCGGGATCGTCGTATTGCGCTCGATCAGCGGTGTCGCAATACCGCCCATCGTCTCGATCGACAGAGTCAGCGGAGTGACATCGAGCAGGAGCACATCGCCCGCACCGGCATCGCCGGCGAGCTTGCCGCCCTGGATAGAGGCACCGATAGCGACACATTCATCCGGATTCAGCGTCTTGCTCGGCTCTTTGCCTGTCAGCTGTTTGACTTTGTCCTGTACGGCCGGGATACGCGTGGATCCGCCGACCAGCAGCACCTGACCCAGCTCAGCGGCTGTGATGCCCGCATCAGACAATGCGCGGCGCACAGGCTCCTCGGTCTTCTCTACAAGATCGGACGTCAGCTCGTCAAATTTCGCCCGTGTAAGCGTCATCTCAAAATGCTTCGGTCCCTCGTTAGTCGCCGTGATAAACGGCAGGTTGATATTGGTCGTGGTCGCTGTAGAGAGTTCCTTCTTGGCCTTCTCCGCTGCTTCCTTTAATCTCTGCAGCGCCATCTTGTCGCCGGAGAGATCTACGCCCTCTTTGTTTTTGAAATCTGTCAGCATGAAGTCCGTGATCTTCTGGTCAAAGTCATCGCCGCCGAGACGGTTGTTACCGGCTGTGGAGAGCACTTCGATAACGCCCTCGCCGATGTCGATGATCGACACATCAAAGGTGCCTCCGCCAAGATCATAGACCATGATCTTCTGCTCTTTCTCATTGTCCAGACCATAAGCCAGCGCTGCCGCTGTCGGCTCATTGATGATACGCTCGACTTCAAGCCCCGCAATCTTGCCGGCATCCTTAGTCGCCTGGCGCTGAGCGTCATTAAAGTATGCCGGCACCGTGATGACGGCCTGAGTGACCTTCTCGCCGAGATAGCTCTCAGCATCCGCCTTCATCTTCTGAAGGATCATAGCTGAGATCTCCTGCGGAGAATACTTTTTGCCGCCCGCGGTCACTTTCTCATCAGTACCCATCTTCCTCTTGATCGAGGAGATGGTATTGTCCGCGTTGGTCACTGCCTGACGCTTGGCCGGCTCACCGACCAGACGTTCACCGTTCTTCGTAAACGCTACGACCGACGGGGTCGTACGCACTCCCTCGGTATTGGTAATGACGGTCGGCTGACCGCCTTCCATTACTGCTACACAACTGTTTGTCGTCCCCAAATCAATTCCTATGATCTTGCCCATGATGTTACCTCCTATAATTAATCGATTTAATTCGCAACTTTTACCATGCTATGTCTGATCACGTCATCGTGATACAGATATCCTTTTTGAAACTCCTCGACGACTTGATTCTCTCCGGCTTCTTCGTTTTCCTCATGCATCACCGCATTGTGATAATCCGGATCAAACTCCTTGCCGACGGCCTCTATCGGTTTGACGCCGAGTTTATCGAGCGTCTCCATCATCTGCTTATAGACCATCTGCATACCCTGCACAAAGGCGTCGTCTCTGTCTTCCTCGTCAATGGCTGTCAGTCCCCGCTCAAAATTGTCTACGACTTCAAGCATCTTTTCAAGGACATCCTTCGCGCCCATCGCGTACATCTGTGACTTTTCTTTCTCGGTGCGCTTGCGGAAATTATCAAACTCGGCGATCTGGCGCTGGTATTTGTCCTGCAGTTCCCTGATCTGCTCTGCCTGTTTGTCCGCCTTGCGCTCGCGGCGTTTCTTCCTTGGAGAGGATTCTTCCTCGGACTCTTCGGCCGGTTCGCTGTCCTTTTCTTCCGGTTCATCCGCAGCATTCTCTGCAGATCCTTCGTCAGCTTCCGCGACTTCTTCTGCCGTTTCTGTGCTCTCGCACTCCGCGGTCTCCTCCGTCACTTCCTGCTTTTCTTCCTCTGCGCCGTCGATATGTATCATCTCATCTTTTTCCTTTTTTTGCTTTTTCTTCGCCATAACTTTTCCTCTTATCCGCACTCCCCGCTTCAATCCTATGCTTTCTTAGATCTTTCCTCGTTAAAAATGTTATCCAGTTCGGTCTTCAGCCTGGTCAGTGACTTGATCACATGCTCGTAATCCATACGTTTCGGACCCAGGATGCCGATCGTACCCTGCATACCCTCACCGAGCTCATAGGTCGCTGTGACAAGAGAACAGTCCTTCATGCCGGTGCCGGGCGTCTCCTGTCCGATATATACCTGAATGCCCCTGTTGTTCTCATCGGCCATCGTCTGTGTCACGATCTCGGCCAGTTCCTTCTTCTCCTCAAGCGTGGAGATGATCTCCTGTGCACTCTCTCCTCCGGCCAGTTCCGGATATTTGAAAATGTTTGCTCCGCCGCTCGTGTATATCTCCATATCGGTGGTATCCAGTTCCATGACGCTCGCGACCGCGTTCAGCACATCGCGGATAACTTCGCTGTGGATACCGGCCTCCTCGCGCAGCTTGGCGATCATACCGAGGTTGATCTCGGCGATCGACATGCCGTTGAGGTTCGTGTTGAGCAGCATGTTCAGCTTGAGCAATGTCTCATCGGTGATCTCATCGTTCACTTCAATGACCTTGTTGCGGATCACGTTTCCGCCAAGGACGATCACCGCCACGATATGTTCCTCATCGATGCGCGAGAGCTGAATGAACTTCAGTCTGTTCTGCTGGTGCGTCGGTGAGCTGATCATCGTCGCGTAGTTGGTATTCGTCGCAAGCAGCCTTGCCGCCTGCTGGAGCACTTGATCGAGCCGCTCTCCCTTTTCCAGGATCGACTCCTTCAGCTCCTCCACCTCGACCAGCTTGTCGCGCATCAGCATATCCACATAGAAACGATAGCCCTTGTCGGTCGGGATACGACCTGCCGAAGTATGGGGTTGCACGATATATCCCATATCCACGAGGTCGCTCATCTCGTTGCGGATCGTCGCGGAACTCAGATTCAGATCTGTCTTCTTTGAGATCGTCCGCGATCCCACCGGTTCACCGGTCTCCAGATAATCCCGGATGATCGCATAGAGGATCTTGGTCTTGCGCTCTGAGAGTTCGCTGAGCGTCTTAGTCACATCGATACTATCTTCTTTTTTCATGTCTGCAGGCTCGCCTTCCGTTCTCCTGCCGCTGTCGTCACAGCGGCTCCTTCGGTTGTTATTAGCACTCGATATATTTGAGTGCTAATACTCTATCTATAATGTACACCCCGTCCCTTTCTTTGTCAACATAATTTGAGAGATTTTTCTATACAAATATCCGTATGTCTGTCTTTGCATTAGTACATGGTTTCGGGTATGATGAAGGGCAGGAGGACAACCTATGCCCGGAAAGGAAATGAATATCAAATCCCGCAAGAAGACGAGCAGACTGAACGGCTTACGGGAACGCGCAGGCGGCCTGAAGGAAAGAGCAGGCAGCTCGATTAAAAGCAGAAAGAAAAAGCCGGATGCCGGCAGAGACAGGCAAGTCACCGGAAATACCGGGAAGGACACCGGCACACAGCTGTGGCAGCTGTTTGCCGCCTTCTTCAGAATCGGCATCCTGACCTTCGGCGGCGGCTATGCCATGCTGCCGATGTTCCGCCGCGAGTGTGTTGAGCGTTACGGGTGGGTCACAGATGAAGAAATGCTCGATCTGTATGCCATCAGCCAGTGCACGCCCGGTATCATCGCGGTCAACGCGGCGACCTATATTGGCTATAAGGAGCGCAAGGTGCGAGGATCTGTCGCGTCAACTGCGGGAGTCGTCACTCCTTCTCTCATCATCATCTGTCTGGTCGCTTCCATACTGAAGAAGTTTATCAGTCATCCTGTCGTCGCTCATGCATTCGCAGGCATCCGCATCGCTGTCTGTGCACTGCTCATCACGACCGTCATCACACTGGTGCAGAAAGGCGTGAAAGACATCCCTACCGCACTGATCGGCCTTGCGGCCCTGGCGGTGGCGCTCTACACACCGGTACCGCTTGTGGTCATCGTCATCCTGGCGGGGCTCGCGGGTTATCTGATCAGCCTGATCCCGAAAGCTGATCAGGACCTTTCAAATAAGAAAGGAGGACGGTCATGACTTATCTCCTTCTCTTCTTTGAATTCTTTAAGACAGGTCTGTTCGCAGTCGGCGGCGGAGCAGCTACTATCCCGTTCCTGATGGAAATGACCAACCGCTACGACTGGTTCACCAAATCCGAGCTTCTCAATATGATCGCCGTCAGCGAGAGCACGCCCGGTCCGATCGGCATCAATATGGCAACCTATGTCGGTTTCCACACCGGAGGTATCTTTGGCGCCGTACTGGCAACATTTGCGCTTGTGCTGCCGGCCTTCATCATCATGACGTTTATCGCTAAACTGTTTACCCGGTATAAGGATAATCAGACAGTGCAGAGTGTCTTCACAGGCATCCGCCCGGCTGTCGCAGCCATGATCGCGAGTGCTGCCTGGAGCGTGATCAACGTGACCATGTTTACTGTGGAGAACGATCATGTGCATCTGTTGACCGCTCCTGCGATCCTCTGCGCACTTCTTCTCGTCGGCATGAACCTCAAATGGTGCAGGAAGTTCCACCCCGCTGTCTGGATCGGTATCGGAGCCCTCGCCGGGATCATTTTGAGGTTGTGAAAGGATAAAGATGACTGTCAAACTTTATGATACAAATCCGTATGAGACAAAGTTCACCGCGCAGGTGATCAGCTGCGAGCCGGCGGCTGATCGATACGCCGTTGTTCTCGATCGGACGCTCTTCTTCCCCGAAGAGGGCGGTCAGACGCCCGATCACGGTGTTCTCACATACCGGAATGAAACGATCATTGTTGCGGATGTGCAGATCAGAAACGATGAGATCACCCACTACTGTGACAAGCCTGTCGACGCGCACAGCGAGGTGACAGGCGAGATCGACTGGGCGCGCCGCTTCGACAATATGCAGCAGCACACCGGAGAACATATCGTTTCAGGACTGGTACATACGCTCTGCGGATATAACAATGTCGGCTTTCACCTGAGCGAAGAAACGGTAACGATGGATTATGACGGCGAACTGAGTGCAGAGCAGATCGAACGGATCGAAACGCTCGCCAATCAGGCCATCTGGGAAGACCATACGGTCTCTGTCCGATATCCGGACCCGGCTGAACTGGCTGCGCTGGACTACCGCAGCAAACTGGATCTGACACAAGGAGTACGACTCGTCAGTATCGACGGCATTGATCTCTGCGCCTGTTGTGCGCCTCATGTGAGCGGCACTGCTCAGGTCGGACTGCTCAAGATCATCGACTACCGCCGATACAAAGGAGGCATGCGGCTCTGGGTCAAATGCGGCGGCCGCGCGCTGGCTGATTACCGGACGCTGCACGAGCAGGCACTTGCCGTATCAGGCGAACTCTCCTCTCCCCGCGAATCTCTGGCGAATCCGCTTCGCGCGCTGAAAGAAGAACTCGAGAGCAGGAAACAAGCAATCGGTAGTCTCAGTGCTTCTCTCCTGACCGCCAGGATCAGAGAAATCCCGGCGGATCAGATGAATGTGGTCCTGTTCGAAAATGATATCGACAATGACAAAGCGTTGCGCGACGCAGCCAATGAGCTCGCCGCTTCCAGAAGGGGCTTCTGTGCCGTCTTTTTTGCTCCGGATGACACCTCATGGCGGTATATCTGCGCCAGCACCGGCTCCGACTGCCGCACGTGGAATGAAGAGCTTAAGAAAGCGTTCCCTGTACGGGGCGGCGGGCAGGCAGGAATGGTCCGGGGCAGCGTCACGGCAGGTGAAGATGAGCTCCGTGCATGGTTCGAAATACTGAGCGTTTAAAGCGGCTTTTACAGCGATACATAAAAGACTTCACGGCAGACCGTGAAGTCTTTTTTATTATTTTGAAGATATTTGTTGACAAGCAATATTATATGTCGTATAGTATTGATCGTAAGATAGCATTGCACGACAGAGAAGCATGCCTCTGCCACAATGCCAAGACACACAAGGAGGTGATCGTATGGCTTTTAAGATCGAATCCGGTCTTCTGGACGCCTGTGCACTGGCGATCCTCAGCAAGGGAGACACTTACGGTTACGAGATCACTCAGAAGATAAAAAAAGCCGTCAGCTTATCGGAGTCCACGCTGTACCCGGTACTCAGGAGACTCCAGAAAGAAAAACTCTGCCGCACTTACGACCAGCCCTTCCAGGGCAGAAACAGACGCTACTATTCGATCACAAACGAAGGTCGCAGCCGTCTGGCCGAATTAAGGCAGGAATGGAACAGTTATAAAGCTTCGATTGATTCAGTGTTGAATAAAGGGGAATGACCATGAATAAAGAACAGTTTATAACCTCTCTGCGCAGGGAGTTGAAGAAGCTCCCTCCCGAAGAGATCGTATCAGCCACAGAGTATTATGAAGAATATTTTGCGGAAGCCGCACAGGGTGCAGTTGAAGCCGCTGCCGCTGAGGGTTCAGACGTTGCTGCCGCTCAGGCGGAGGCGGAGGCAAGACTGATCGAGGAGATCGGTGCTCCGAAAGCTGTCGCTGCTCAGATCAAATCCGAGTATGCCTCGCGCATCCTTTCCGGTGATGAGACGACCCTCAAATACAAGCCGACTGTCGGACATAAGATCTCAGCTGCCTGGTGGGTGCTCCTCGGGGTCCTGGCCGCGCCGGTCGGAATCCCACTGGCCATCGTGCTTGGAGCCGTGATCTTTGCACTGCTGATCACGCTGTTCGCCGTTATCATCAGCCTGTTTTGCGCCGCGATCGGTATTCTTGTCGGCGGGATCGCTTCATTTATCGTCGGCATCATCTCGATCGGCGCTTCATTTGTAACCGCTCTCATGTTTTTGGGCGGGGGACTCGTTCTCATAGCCCTTGCGATCCTCTGCGGTATCGGGTTGATCATGGCGGTAAAAGCATTGATACAGGTGCCTGTCCGTCTGGCACGCAAATCTAAGAAGAATGGGGGAACAGATCATGAATAACGCAATGAAAAAAACCGCAGTTATCTGCTCAATCATATTAGCTGCCGGTCTGGCCATCGGTGGTATCGGTTACGCACTCGGCGGAGTCAACGGGATCGATAAGCTGGCTGACAAATACGACTGGATCGAAGGAAGCTCGGGTCAGCGCATGGTCATGGGGCAGACGGTCGATGCATTTAGCGCCGTAGAAGTAACCGGAAACGCGGACGTCTTTATGGCATCAGAAGACTATTACAGGGATCAGAGCTGGCTCAACGAGAACGAGCTGCTCACTTCGACGGAGACCGACAGCACCGGCGAATACCGGATAGCCGTGGTCAAAGGCAGTAAGGTGCCGGAGCCTGAGATCAAAGTGGAGAACGGCGTGCTGAAGATCCATGCCAAGGAGCGAAAAGGCAACGTGTCACTGGACTTCTCCGATCTGTCTCATACGCCACGCATCCTGATCTGCTGTCCGAAGGAGGAGCTCTCTTCCGTCAATATACATGTGGATACCGGCGATATCGAGCTGGCAGGCATTTCATATAAGGAAACCCTCGTTGAAACGGACACCGGAGACATCGTCACAGCCGCGGTACGAGGCGGCAAGCAGAGCATCAGAACCGACACAGGTGATGTGGACCTGTCCGGCAGTTTCACGGAAAGCACCGTCGTCAAGTCGGACACCGGCGATATCGAACTGACCGGTATCTGTACAGGAGTCATCGATATCACCTCTGACACCGGAGAATTCTCATTTGAGACAAAAGCCGCTTTTGCAGACTTCGGCGATATCGAGCTGAAGTCAGACACAGGCGATATTTCGGTCGAGGAAGGAGACAATGAAATAGCGGAGATCGACAGTGTTCCGGCGCATTACTCCCGGAGCGGGAAGGGGACAAAACTCACCGTCGTCACGGACACGGGAGATATTGAGGTATCGTTCGGGGAGACAGCAAATTGATCATTCCCCTTCTGCTCTCCGCAAAGATACAAAAACGGCTGCCGCATCAACGCGGCAGCCATTTTATTTATTCATGTGATTCAGGTAGGATCTCCAGCCAGTAGCCGTCCGGATCCTGGATGAAATAGATCCCCATATCGGGATTCTCGAAACAGATGCAGCCCATCTCATCGTGCAATGCATGCGCCGCTTCATAGTCATCCACCTTGAAAGCCAGATGAAACTCTTCCTCGCCGAGATCATAGGCCTGCGGATGGTCGCGCAGCCAGGTCAGTTCCAACTCGAAATCGCCGGACGTATCGACCAGATATGCGAGGATAAATGACCCATCCTTCCCCTCTTTCCGGCGTTTTTCCTTCAGACCGAGTGCTTTCTCATAAAAGGCAAGCGACCGATCAAGATCTGTAATATTAAAATTCTCATGTACCATTCTGAATTGCATACCTGTCCTCCCTATCCGTTTTCCGCATCTTGCTAGCGCCCTCAGATCTCCAGCTTCCAACGATTCTCATTGACCGTATCCATGATCTGCGTTGTGATCTCAGACCCCATCTGCTCTTTGAACCGGCCGACGATGCTTTGATCCTCCCAGAAGTGCATCGGAAAGACATAGCGCGGATGACATACCGACAAGAACCACTTCATCCCTTCGTCGTAATTGTTCTCCAAACGGTCGTCCAGCACCGCAAAGGCGATATCGAGCTTGCCGCCGGCAAGCTTGCCGATCTCGCGCTTAAAGACTCTCTCCTGCTCTTCGAGCCAAACGGGATCCTCTCCTTCCCAGTCCCACCAGTGCAGATCTCCTGCGTGGAAGATTGTCACGCCATCCGTCTCCACTAAAAAGGCTACTCCTTCATCGGTCGAAAGGAAAGTCTCGACCCTGCCAAGCTCCGGTATATCGTATGCCCGGTCCGCCTCCAGAAAGGTCGCATCCTCTTCTGTTCTGACATCAAATGACAGGATATAGCGCACTTCTCTCCCGCTTTCTCTCAGTTTAAAAATGGCCGGATTAAAATGATCGCCGTGCGCGTGGCTGACAAAGACAAAGAGATGCTTATCCGCCGGCCTGTCATGGATCAAAGACAGATCGCCGCGGTAATAATCGAACAGCAGCAGACGGTTCTCCGTCTCCACAAGAAAGCCGCTGTGTCCGAGATAATCGACCTTTACCGGCTTCATCCCTTCGGATCCTCGCCTTTTCTCTCCCGTCCCATCGCATCGGCGGCCAGAACAGCCATCTTGATATCGTGCGGCGTGATATTCGGGTTTTCATGGTGCATATAGGGATCATCCCAGCCGAACTGTGCGATACGGTCCAGATCATCATCGGAGAGGTCTCCCAATCCTATGTCTGCGAGCGTCGTCGGCAGCCCGACCTCCTCACAGAAGGAGTAGACCTCCTCCATCTCATCCGGATCGGCGCCTGACAGGTGCAGTTCGAACTGCACTCCGAATGCGACGATCTCGCCGTGGAGATACTCGCGCGCCTCAGGCATGATCGTCAGACCGTTGTGGATCGCATGTGCTGCCGCCAGACCTGCTCCTTCAAACGCGATACCCGCACAGAGGAGATTGAGTTCGATTATCCGCTCAACAGCCGGTGTGATCGCCTTGTTGTCATAGGCCGTCCTGGCGTCATACCCGTATTCAAGCAAGGTTTCATAACAGTAGTCACACATTGCGAGCGCACAGAATGTCTGATTGCCGTGCAGAGAATTGGCCGCACCGGTATGTCTGCAGGCGCGCCCCTCGTAGAAGACAGCAAGCGCATCACCCATGCCCGCTACAAAGTGTCTCGTGCTCGCGCCGATGATGAGGCTGTTGTCCAGAAGCAGTACATCCGGACTGTGCTTCTCGTAATAGACTCCCTCCTCGACATTATCCTCCGTGTATATGACAGAGCAGGCCGAATAAGCTGCGCTGCTTGCCGCGACAGTCGGGACGAGAATGACATGCAGATCAAGCTTGTCGGCGACCGCCTTGGCAGTATCGACGATCCTTCCGCCGCCTATACCGACCACGACCGTGTAGTCCTTGTCACGGATCCGTTCGATGACTCCGTTTATGGCCGTCCAGCAGCAGGCTCCCGTGAACTCCTCATAGTCATAGCGCTCATAACCGTGCTCTTTGACCATCTTTACCATGGACGGTGTCACGAGCATGAATGCGCGCCCGCCGAACAGATCTATCATACCGGGGAGCTCATCGACGGCACTGTTACCCTGGATGAACTTGCCGGGAAAATAGGATATGCGCAGATCCATTCTCTCTTCCATCATGACCTCCTTATACGAGCGACGCGTCAGCGATGCCCTCTTCACCGTAATAGGGATTGTTTTTGCCGATGCGCCAGGGATTCGGCTTCATGCAGTCACGCAGCGCCTCGCCGATCGCGTGGAAAGCCGTCTCCCAGACATGATGCGGATCACGGCCGTGGATCAGGTCGAGCTGGCAGGTCGCCGGGAACCCCTGGAAGAATCCCTCGATAAAGGCGACCAGATCGGCCGAATGCAGATCCTCGACATTTTCCAGACGCGCGCCCGGACAATCCTCGCCGAAATGGATGAACGCATTGCGGCGTCCCTCGACACCGACGACGGCTCGCGAAAGCGATTCGTCCAGACAGGCGTGTCCGACTCCGATGATATTCACGCCCTCTTTCTCCAGCTTCTCATAGAAGAATTTCTTCAAACCGGCACCGATCGTGATACCCACATCCTCACAGATCGTATGGGTCGAACGCCATTTACCGCAATCCACCTTGACGCCGATGGAAAGACAGGCGCCCCATGCCAGCGTATCGACCATGTGGTCCAGAAAACAACTTGTCGTATCCGGCCGCAGATCCGGATCGAACTTCGTCGAGATCTCGACCACGATGTCGAGTTCGTGAGTCTTCTTTTGGATCTTTATATAATCCGCTGAAGATTCGTGAATGGTAAACAGATGAGCCATAGCGATACCTCCTCTAATAGAATCAGTTTATGATTTCATTATGAGGGATTGGCAACGAATGTCAAGACAGAAGGGAAAGACTGTAATGCTTGTGTTTCACTGATACAGGCAGTATATGATGACGAGCCCGGCACATATAAACGGTCCCATGGGAAGTCTGTCCCTCATACGGCAGGGTCTGCGCGACAGAGCTCTGATCGAGATCATCAGGAAGGCCAGAACGTGACCTGCTGCTAATGCGAGCATGGTCCGCTCAAAACCCATTGCCACAGCGGCAATGCAGAGAAGCTTCATATCTCCGCCTCCCATGACAGGCATGCTGCGAAATTGTATATATACCATGTCTGCTGCCAGGATGACCACGCAGACGGATGCCGCTGCTGCCAATCCTGCGCGCAGACTGACCGGCCACAGCGAAAGGCCATGTCCGGCCACCACCCAGATCAACAGACAGTAATTGAATCGATCAGGGATGGTATGAGTGCGGAGATCATGGCTGGAAACGCCATTGAGAAGAAGCATTGTCACAACATAAAACGAGAAAACCACGATTGAAACCGTTGGCATGTTATGATATAATATGACTATCAAAGGGAACCGATAAAGCGGTTGCCCCGTATGGCTAAAGAATAGCCGTCAGAGGTCGCTTCTCTGGCGGCTAACTTCTATGATTGAGCATTATCAATGCTGTAATAACCATTAAGACTATGTACAGAATCTCAAAGTCCGTCATAGGCCTCACCTCCTCGCAGGGGTGAGATTAACCGCCATCGGTCCCCTGTCGCTTATTTAAACACAAGTCGATCGGAAAAAACAGTCGATACAATCGACAATTATCGACAGTTTTCATCACGGAGAAATATGTCTCAGGAACAGAAAAACAGGATCATACGTACTGCCGTCAAAGTCGTCATCATAGCCGTGCTGGCTCTCCTTTTATGGCATATGTACGACAACGATCCCTCTTCGGATCCTTCTGTATCCGATGACTCTTCCACGCAAACTCAACAGAACGATCTGACCACCGCAGACGACACCACACTGAGTACGCCTGACGATGATGAGAAGACCGAGACCATCTACACTTTCCGCAATAATTACCTGCTGAATGAGCATTTCAAAAAGCACGGTGATGAATTTGACTACGACACTGCCGAAGAATACGAAAACGGAGCTTCAGCTGTAGTGAACGATTCGGACGCCCTTCACAAGACCGAAAAGGATGACGGCGACGACATCTACTATCTGGAGAAGACAAACGAACTGGTTATCGTCTCGACCGACGGCTATATACGGACCTATTTCCGCCCGGACAGCGGTATCAAGTATTATAACAAGCAATAAAAAACGGCTGCCTTGATCGGCAGCCGTTTTCCCGTCTCTTGGGATTGTTTATTCTACATGGAATACTCTTCCGTCTTTGCGCGGCTGAGCCTCGGGGATCGGGCAGTCCGCGTAACCGATCGCACAATGTCCGACTCCTTCCCAGTCGCCTTCCATGCCGAGATCGGCGAGGAATTGCTTCCACTCATCCTGCTCGAATTCTTCCTTCGCGCGATGGATCCATATGCTGTTCAGCCCCAACGCGTGCGCGGCCAGCATCATATTGCCCATGACCAGACTACCGTCGTATACAGAGGTGAACACACTCTTATCCGCCAGCACGACGATGATCGCAGGCGCTCCGTAGAACGGATCCATATCCGCGCCCATGACCGCGGCATTGGCTTCCGACAGACGGTCGCGCACCTCCTTGTTTGTGATGACCACCACCGATGCTGCCTGCGCTCCGCGTCCGTTAGCAGCCCACAGCCCTGCCTCAACGATCTTATCCAGGTCCTCTTTCTTCGGCATATCCGGTCTGAATGCACGCACACTGCGGCGTTCTTTTATAGCTTGTAAAACATCCATAACATATCCTCCTTCTGTCTTCTCTGATCGACTGTCATGCTGCTATTCTCATCTCCTGCTTCTTTCAACAGTCTCATATAACTACTCAGTCAGCTTAAACTTCATCACGACCGGGTTGTGATCTGAGTACTGGAATCCCGTATCGATGACCGCACTGCTTACAACTTCGACATTGGCAGAGCGGATAAATCCGTCTATCGTCACGACAAAATCTCCCTTCTCATAGGGCTTGTCGGGATTGCGGCAGCTGGCGACCATCGCCGTTTCGTCAAACGGAGCTTCCAGTATGATCTCATCGTCAAACAGTTTCATGTTGACCGGTTTGGCCCAGTTATCATCCAGCGTAGGCGTGCCGAAAACCTTCGGTGAGTCTCCGAGCAGATCGGCATTGAAATCCCCTCCGGCCACGCAATAATTACCTGCCTTGTACTCATTTCTCATATCCTCTACCACCATCTTCAGCTGATTCTCTGCAGTCTCCGGATTAGCCGTATAGGCCGAGAAATGAAAGTTGTAGAGGACAAACTTCTTGCCGTTCGGTGCGTTTACTCTCACTTTGCTGTAACACCGGTCCAGGTCGAGCACTTTGGAGAGTCCGGTCTCGATAGGGAGCTGCCGGCGGATGGCTGAGTTGATCGGATAGGCGGAGAATGTCATGATACCGGATTTGTTGGCTCCGTGCGGTTTCGTAACCGGATACATCAGATACGGACTGTCGTAATTCTGCGCAAAGATATAGTCGTAAGACCTGTTGTAGGACAGCGCCGATGTGACGAGTTCACGCTCATTCACATGGAGGGATCGTGTCCCGCCTATATCCACTTCCTGTACCAGCGCGAAATCCGGTGTCACATTACCGACCGCGTCCATAGAGCCGGCGATGTTTTCCTCGATCGCTCCCACCGAGCGCGCCCGGCTCTCCTTTCCGCCGTCCATAAAGAAAGTATAGTCGTCCGAATAAGCTCCGAAACCGATATTGGATGAGGTGATCGTAAGCTCTTTCCCTGCGGGTACCGTCTTTTCCTCCAGCTTGCCGCCGTGCCGTACCGTCAGCGTCTGATCATCCTCGATGCGGTCAAAACTCAGGAAGACATAAGCGATATAACCTGCCGCCACCACGATGATCACTCCCAGAATGATACCGATCCATTTGAGTACTTTTTTCATAAACTACTCCTTTACAAACTCCAGATTCAAGTCAACTGCTCCCTGTACTCCGTCTGTTTTTCCCTTTTCCGAATACTGCCAGAACCTAAAGGCGTAAGGTGTCTGCGCCGGGATCTCATAATCCGCGTACCAGACCGGATACTCCTGCAGGCGGTCCATCTCGAACATCTCGCCCTCCCAGACCATATTGCTGTAGATCATGGGCTCAAAACCCGCTTCGCGGATATGCTCGCAGAAAGCGATCGTATTGTCCGTGAACTGCATACCCGATACGTTATCTGTACGCGCCTCATCATCCAGGATCGTCTCCGGGTCAAACACGACCGGGAGCTGCAGTTTCAATCCCCTGAGCTGTTTGATCGTCAGATCAGCCTCCTCAACGGCCTCCTTTTCATCGACTGCCTGAGAAAACACATAGACCCCTACATCAAGCCCCGCTTTCTGCGCAGCCGTGATATTATCCCGCGCCCTTTCATCGGCAAAGAGCTGACCTTTCTCGCCGTACGCCCGGTATACGATACGGACAAAGACAAAGTCGTTGCCCGCCGCCTTGACCTTGGCCCAGTCGATATCACCCTGATGCGAAGAGACATCGATCCCTCTGCGTGCGCGGTAATTCTCGTCACTGTAACCTAAAGTCCCGTCGTCTTCTCTGACCAGGTTGGTCCAGTCGTAATCATGCATGGCCAGATCCGTATCGATCGTTGCATTATGCATCTCACCGTGGGCGTCGACATACTCGAGCACCCAGGCGTCGTCCGTGCCCTCTTTGGCCCCGTCGTTTACAATTTCCCCGACCTGAGCTTTTGTATCTGTCTCGTCCCGGCTGTCTGTTTCTTCAGAACCGCATCCTGCCAATACAAAAGCCGCCATCAGGATAAGCATGATCACTGTGCATTGTTTCAAAAGCATCTTCATGATAAGTATATTTTAAATACCGGAGGGGAGAAGCGCAATAAAAATGTCTGAACTAACTATTGAAAATAGGCACGACCTTGTCTATAATAGAGAAGCTGACGCGGGGCGTTAGCTCAGCTGGGAGAGCGCCAGGTTCGCAATCTGGAGGTCGAGGGTTCGAATCCCTTACGCTCCATAGAAGAAACCCTTGAAACACTGGTTTCAAGGGTTTTTTGTTATCAGTATTCTCTCCGGTGTCACAGTTTGAATCCTGTGATCCCGTCATCTTCCGTCACCGCATAGATATAATCACCGACATAGGTGCAGCGGGTCACACCCTGTTCTCTGATCTTGTGATCCTCCAGAATTTTGATCCTGCTATCATCCACGGCAAAGGCCAGTACACCGCCGCCCTTTTCGACTGACTCCGGCGGCATATAGGCATCCGTTTCTTCCGCGTCCTCAACGATCGTATAGTCTTCCCAGCCGCGGTTGATATAGGGGATCGCAAGATATCCTTCTCCGTCATTTTTCGTCAGCGCGTGGTGATCATACTGCGCCGCGCTCTCGATACTTTCAAACTCTTTTTCATCCAGCACTTTCGGCCCGGCCGGATCACTCACGTCAAAGAGCGCCAGTTTAACTCCCTCATCCTCATCCATTCTGCCGGTGATATAGCCGACTCCGATCAGATGATCCTCGTCAAGCGGCACAAGCAAGCTGGAGAATCCGTCGATCTTGACCTCCCCGTCTATCTGCGGGTCATCCGGATCGGAGATGTCCAGGACAAACAGCGGATCTGTGTTTTCATAGGTGATCACATAGGCTTTTTTACCGATAAAGCGCACGGCCTTGATCTCCTCTCCCCGGGCAAACCCGGTCACTCTCCCCCGGAGATCGAGATCCTCATCCAGAATGAAGAGATTGTTGACATCCTCCCCGTTGCGTTCGGAAGTCGTCGCGATCCTGAAGTCTCCGTCCTTTTCATCCATCGCAAACTGGCCGTAGACCTCACCGCGAACCTTTCCTGTCGCCGCGAACTCGAGCTTTCCGTCATTTAAGTCGGTCTTCAGTATTCTCGTGACGACCTTGTTTCCGCTGTAATCCCGGCAGGCCAGATACAAATGTTCCTGATTGCAGTAGATATCATCGGCGACGCCCAGGATCGCCTTGGTCACACTCGACATCTTCTTGCCGCTGCGACAATCGATTGCGCTGATCACCGCATAGGAAGCGTCCGGGAAATTCGGGAAGGCTGCTATATCTGCGATCTCCACCTTGTCATACTCTCCGTCTTTTGTCGCATAGGGGCGAAGCCGACGGTAATCCGCGTTATCACGGCTGACCAGATAGATGATCCCTTTTGTCATGCGGCTGGACAGTATCGACCCGCTCTGCTCGAAATGTCCTTTCTTTTCAGGTTTGGCCCTGTCTGAAATATCATAGACAGCGACGGCACTCTTGCGTTGCCCCTGGTCAACGATGTATCCCACGCTCACGAGCGTGTTGCCGTCAAGATAGATCGAGTCTATACTGCCGTCCTCATCAAACCGGCTGATCGTGGAGACCTTGTTGGCTTTTCCGTCTGCCGCCCTGAAAACATCTATCTCCTCATCTCCGTTGACATGGTAGATATATTCTCCGTCGGTCTTGATGATGTCAGCTTCATCCACCCCCTCGACCTGCTTATAGGTCTCTGCGTGATTGTCCGCGTCTGACACCGTATCATTGGCAACCTGAGCGGTTGCCTCGCTATCAACGGCTTCCTCAACGGTAACGGATGCGTCTTTGCGATTACCGCCAATCCATCCCCAACCGTCGGAGTTGGCCTTGTCGATCGCGGTCTTGAGTTCTTTTTCATTCTTAAATGTCTTGAGATTCCAGCCCCTCTCAACTGAAGCACTCTCCCTCGAATCATCATTCTCCGTCGCAGCGGGCACATCCCCGCCCACTGCCTTTCTTGCCGCCGGGATCACGATCAGCGCCATTACCAGACAGGCCGCCAGAGCAGCACCGTAACGCAGCTGGCGCGTCCAGAATGTCTTTTTCGGTTCATGCGCGATCTTTTCCCATACAGTCTGCTCATCCGGCTTATCTTCTGCAGCGCTCGTCTGTTTGCGGATCAATTGACGCATATGATCTGCCGACAACGATTCGGGCGCTTTCACTCCGTCATGATCAAATTCGTTTTTGATATACTCATAATCATTCATCGTCTTGTCCTCTATGTCAGATGCTTTCTCATCCTGGCCAGACTTCGCGAGAGCTTGGACCGCACACTTCCCGGCTGAAGACCTGTCTGTTCAGCGATCTGGGCACTTGTAAGCCCGGCTACAGCCGAGAGCAGTACGATGTCTCTCTCCTCTTCAGTCAGCTGCGCAAGCGCCTGCCCGAGCGCCAGATTGCGCTCCGCCTGCTCACCTGCGGATTCCGCGACCGGCATTTCCTGCTGCCGGACGGCATCCTTTTTCTCCCTTTCTTTGATGATCCCGCGAATGCGCCTGTTGCAGCTTGCGGCCAGGATCTTGAAGATCCATCCGCGAAATGCCTCGACTCTTCGCAGACCGCTTAACCCGCGCCAGGCCTCCAGTACGCAGTCCTGCACTGCATCCTCCGCCTCCTCCCTGCTGCCCAGCTTGTAATAAGCGTAGCGATAGAGATCTTCCCGGCAGTTATCATACAGCTGACAAAAAGCGTTTTCGTCCAGTCCCGGGAGGACGATATTCATTTGACCTTTACCTTTCCCGCTCATCTCTTACTTGCCTTTTCTGTGTGATCACAAAAGCGCTTTCACAGAATAAGTGTCATTTTCATGCCGAAGTGTTGCATGCCTGCGGATCATTTATTCATTTACAGCAGCACGATCCTCCGCCTCTTTGCGTTTCGCGCGAGCGTTGGTATCGATCGTCTTTCCGAAAACGATAAATCTGTCATAGAGGAATTCGAGAATGAAGTTGCAGGCCATGTTCAAACCTGTCACTAGGATCCCCGGCCAGCCGCGCGTCTCGGCCAGGTAATTACCTGCAATGGTCGATACCGGTGTGAATACCGCATAGAAGGCAGCGACCTTCATCATCGCGATCGGCACATTGTTGGCAGACTGGAAGGTGTATTGCCGGTTAAGCGTGAAGTTCCAGATGACCGACGCCACAAGGGCGATCAGGTAGCAGGGCCAGTACGGCCATGGTGTGAAATGGTCGAGCACGATATACAGGACCGCCTCGATGATGCCCGCCGATACCGAGAACATCGCAAATTTGATCGCGCGCATGGCCTCTTTTCTTTTCTCTGATTGGGTTGATCCCGTTTTGTTATCACTCATCCTTCTTCCTCCTAGTCATTCATAGTTTTAAACAGCTTCCTGTTCGCCTTGTAAAGCTGCCTGAATACCTGATAGTTCTTCTCGTAGAGTGCTCCTGCCTGCACGTCCGGTGTAAATGTCTTCACAGCCGGAATAAAACCACCCACATCCTCCAGCTTGTCGATGATTCCCAGACCCACACCGGCCACGGCTGCCGCTCCGACAGAGCCTACATTCTGCGGTCTGTCAACCACTTCGATCGTACGTCCCGTTATGTCGGCCAGCATCTGGCTGATCACATCGGATAAAGCTCCGCCGCCACAGAAGCGGATCGCCTGAGAAGTCCTGATCTTTTTGTCCTGACACTCGAGCATCCAGCGCAGATGGTAGCAGACACCTTCAACGACTGCGCGGATCAGTTCGGTCTTGCCGGTCTCCAATTTGACATTGAAGAATACTCCCGCTGAATCCGGATCCTCAAAGGGACAGCGGTTGCCGTGAAGCCATGGTGTAAAGATGACGCCGCCTGCTCCCGGACCGATCGTCGCAATGACCTCGGAGAGATAATCGTAGAGGCTTGTATAGGCCTTTTCTTTGCCGCTCTCCTGCGTCTCGCAGATATCGTGCTTGTCCAGATAGATGCCGATCTCGTCGAGCGCCAGATGGTCCTTTACCCACTCCAGACTCTTGCCTGCTGTCTCCATCTCCGCGAAGTAATTATACTTACCCTTTTGCGCTCCGACGATCGCTGCGATCATATTGGAGGTATCGACTGTCTGCTTGTCCACGACCGTGTTGACCCATCCGGAAGTCCCGCAGTAAATATGAGTCTGACCGGACTGCACACAGCCTGCGCCGACGCCGATCAGCGACGCGTCTCCGCCTCCCCCGAAGACCGGGATCCCGGACACCAGCCCCAGATCAGCCGCCGCTTCAGGCGTGAGCCGCCCCGCCTCCTCGGTGCTGTCGATGATCTCGGGAAGCAGATCCATGTTGACACCGAACATGCGGCAGAGTTTTTTGCTCCAACCCTCACGGCCCCTGCGCGAGTCATAGAGAAACGTCGACCACGCTGAATCCTGGGTCATGATAAACCGTCCGGTACATCGTGCAATAAAGTATTCTTTGATATCCAGCCAATGGCGGGCACGTGCGAAATTATCCGGCTCGTTCGCCTCGATCCATTTGTATTTCCACAGCGGATCTTTGACAGAACTGGATACCGCACCGGTGATCATGAGCGAAGGGATCAGCTTGAAGATATTGGCACCGGCTATCTGAAGACCGTTGGCAATGCCTTTTTTGATTTCCTCCTCTGCGCGCTGATCCATATAGCTCATCGGACGATGGACCGGAGTACCCGCATCATCCACGAGGACAAGCCCCTGCATCTGCGAGCAGAAGGATATACCTCCGATTTGGTCCGGCCGGACATCCGAGCGGGCAAAGATCTCGCGCGTTGTATCGCACATGGCCTTCCACCACTCTTTCTCGTCCTGCTCTGCACCGCCGTTGTCGAGGATGTAGAGGTTGTAGCCTCCGCTTGCCGAATCGATCATCCGGATCGTCCCGGTGATCTCAAAAAGACAGGTCTTTACCCCTGTCGTTCCTATATCATAGGCCAGTACATAATTGTTCATGATGCTTCCTTTCCGCGCACGCCGAGCGCGCCCTTTACAAACAGGACGAGCTGACGGACCAGTTCATCCTCAGTGACTGCCGGATCGTAGAGCTTCATCCTCTCCTCATAGTAAGCGCAACCGTATGAAAAATGGAGCATCATGAGGAGATTGTCAAAAAACATGGCGCCAAGAGCCGGGTCAAGGTCCGCTCTGACCTCGCCCTCTGCCTGCGCCATTGATAACAGCTTCGTATATGTCTGTGCTGTGACCGATTCGATCACCTGCGCGTATTCTCCGGCCCGCGTGTCGGTATGGGTGATCGCGTGATACATCTGGATATAAGGCGCGTGATCTTTGGAAAATGCGATGCACGCTCTGATGAGCTTCTCGCACGCTCCCAGAAGGGTCCCTTCGCCTGAGACGGCCTCCTCCATCACTTCAGATAAAATAGCTATCGAATGGGTCAGGCATTGCTCAAACAGTTCTTCTTTATTCTTGTAGTATTTATAGATCACGCCGACAGATACACCGGAACGGCGCGCGATCTCGCTGATCGCCGCCCGCTCAAGACCATTCCTGCCGAACTCTTCGACAGCACGCTCAAGGATCGTATCCTGCTGGCTTTGCGTCAGTTTCTTCAGCACGGTCAGTCCTCCCGGTTCTTCATTTTGGAATACTTCTTTGTGTATACGATATGCTCCAGATTTCCTCCTGCCCGGCCGACTGCCTTTGTCGTCCTGCCGAGCGGATGGTCTTTGACTGCTCTGGCCAATAACGCCGCCTGACAGCCTTTGTCCAGCACCATTGCCACCGCTTCAGCGTCCTCCTCGTTGGCAGCTGCACAAACGGCGCCCCGGCCGCTTATCATGACCGCCCCGCTCTCGCCGCCCAGGCGCCTTGCGATCTGTCTGTCTGAGGTGTCAGCCGGCAGACAGGTGATCGTCGTCCCTGCGATCTGAGCGAGATCGTCGACATAGACACGCATGCGCCTGGTCAGCAGGCTCATGGCGACGATAAACGGAGATTTGACTTCGACGACACAGCCGATCTTCGGATTGTCAAAGATCAGATAATGCTCGTCGTACTCCTCGTGGATCTCTCGGTGATAAGCCCTCGCATATCTGCCGGCGGCAACAGCACCTGCTCCGAGCGGTTCAGGCAGATCGTGCCGAAGTATTTGCCCCATCTTCATCCGGCAAATGTCCTCCAATGTCTGCGCGATATCAAAAGCTTCCTCCATATCCCGCCCGAGACAGACTGTACCGTGATTCCTCATGAGCACAGTCCTGGACTGAGGATATTTTCCCAGACAGAATGCCACATGTTTCTCCAGGGCCTTTGTTGAGGACAGCGCATAGGCAGCTGTCGGAATATAGGGTCCGAGTTTGTCTTTGATCGTCTGATCCGAGAGCGTCAGATGGAACTGCCGTCCTAGTACGGAGAGATCTGTCGCAAAATCCTGGTGAGTGTGGATGACGAAGTTTGCCTCCGGACGCAGGCGGTAGACCGCCGCGTGCACGCCTTTTTCGCTGGAGGGCTTGACATCGCCCTTCCAGGATGCATCCGCGATATTGCAGAGGACAATATCCTCCGTTGTCAGTTTGTTATAGTCCCTGCCGCTCGGGGAGATGACGAACTGAGTGTCACTTATACGGGCACTGATATTTCCCCAGGTACGGGCGATCAGTCCCGACTCCAGAAGTCTTTCCCCCGCAAGGATGACCTCTTTTTTAGCATCAATGATATCCTTGATCATGGTATCTCCTATTTCTTGTCTATGTCCGTCTTGATCCGGCCGCAATTGGCAAAGACGCGGTCAAAGCGGGCTATCACATCGTCGATTTCCTCCTCAGTATAAGCTGCGCTTGTATACAGGCGTGAACCTGCAAGTGTAACAAGCCCCTCGGCCATATAGGCCGCGCCCATATGCTCCATCTCAGCCTGACGTACCGAGGTCTGCTTGAGGATCTTCGGTACTTCCCACAGCCTTTTCCAGTTGATTGCAAAATGCATCGTTCCCACGCTGTCCAAATGACAGATAGAGCCCTGGTTAAATGCAATGAACGGCAGATTATGCTTGCGGATGCTCTCCTGCAGTCCCTTTGTCAGACGGTCGCCCATGCGCCCCGCCTTCTCACAGGCGTTCTGACGCTCGATCTCACAGATCATATGATAACCCGCGCATGTGGACAGAGGTGACGCTGACATCGTCCCTCCGCAGAGAGCTTTGTGTATCTTTTTTCCCTTGAGATTCTGATTGTCAAGCCCGGCTCCGAGATAAGCCATGCAATCCTTATGTCCGCCGACCGCACCGGCGCCGGGATAACCGCCGGCGATGACTTTGCCGAAGATCGTAAGATCAGGATCGACACCAAAGAATCCCTGTGCGCCCTGCAGACCGATGCGGAATCCCGTGACCACTTCGTCAAAGACCAGCAATGCGCCGTACCGGTGCGCCAGCCGCTCGACGCCCTGTACAAACTCTTTTGTCACCGGACGTGTGCCGGATTCCGGTCCGACCGGTTCCAGGAAGACTGCAGCTGTGCCTCCGTCATGTTTATGTTTCTTTAGCTTCTTTTCCAGATCTTCCAGGTCGCCCGGGAAGAATTCATCGGTATGCTTGAAAATAAACCCCGGCACTCCGTGCGAAAGCATGCCCTTGGTGCCCGGGATACGGATACCGTAGGCCAGCTGATCTGACCAGCCGTGGTAGGCGCCGCCCATCTTCAGGATATTCTTGTGACCTGTCTTGAGTCTGGCGATCCGCACAGCACACATGGCAGCTTCCGTACCTGAACCTAAAAACCGGATCATATCGACTGAGGGGACCAGATCGCATATCTTCTTGGCGAGTTTATACTCAAAGTCATGATAGAGACCTGTGGAGGGACCGCAGGTGTTAAGAAGGTCGATGACTGCCTCGCGAACTTCCGGAGGATTGCTTCCGAGCACCGTCGGTCCTCCTGCCTGCAGCAGGTCATAATACTCATTACCGTCGACATCGTACAGTTTATTTCCATCAGCCTTGGCAATCGCGATCGGGAAGGGATAATTGAAAGCCAGATTGTGCTCCACCCCGCCGGGTATAACGCCTTTGGCAGTGTCGGTCATCTCTTTGGATTTCTGACATTTCTTGTTGAAATAGTTCTCGATATAGTCTTCCAGCGCCTCAGGTCTGATAGAATAGACCGGTTTTCTGATGAGCGCGTTCAGACGCCGTATGATCGCCTCCGCGTCCGGATAGTTATCCGCGTCGATCGCGTAACCGTTGTAAGCCATGATATTTCCTCCTTAATCATTATCGTTTGTGCTTATATCAGCGTCCGAGAAAAGCATTATCTGCATCTCGTGAATGACTGTTCATGAGTTCAATACAATAGTACCCCCGTTATAGCTTCCTGTCAAGTGAATATTCGTTCACATCAGACTAACAGGTAATTAAGACATATAAAAAAGGAGCCTGCTCGTGGCTCCTTTTAAAGTATACAAAACAAATGATAAGAGAATTCTCTGTCAGAACCGCATCTTATCCTCGAAATAATCCTTGAGATCCTCGATCCTGATGCGCTCCTGCTCCATGGAATCCCGCTCGCGTACCGTGACCGCGCCGTCGTCCTCGGAGTCGAAATCGTAAGTCACGCAGAACGGTGTGCCGATCTCGTCCTCGCGACGGTAGCGCTTGCCGATATTGCCGCGGTCATCGTAGTCGCAGTTGTAATACTTGGACAGTTCAGCATAGATCTTCTGCGCAGGCTCAGCCAGTTTCTTGGACAACGGCAGGACCGCGACCTTGACCGGTGCCAGAGCCGGGTGGAAATGCAGGACCGTGCGCATATCGCCGCCCTCAAGTTCCTCCTCATCGTATGCACTGCACAGGAAGGACAGGAACGTTCTCTCTACGCCGAGCGACGGCTCGATGACATAGGGGATATACTTTCTCTTCTCCTCATCGTCAAAATAGGACATATCCTCGCCGGATACTTTCTGATGCTGACTGAGGTCATAGTCGGTCCTGTCCGCGATGCCCCAGAGCTCGCCCCAGCCGAAGGGAAACAGGAACTCAACATCGGTCGTTGCCTTCGAATAGAAGGACAGCTCATCCTTGTCGTGATCGCGGTAGCGCACTTCCTCAGGCTTTAATCCGAGAGCAAACAGCCAGTCGAGGCAGAATTTCTTCCAGTAGGCATGCCACTCCAGATCCGTATCCGGTTTGCAGAAGAACTCAAGTTCCATCTGCTCAAACTCGCGGACGCGGAAAATGAAGTTACCGGGCGTGATCTCATTGCGGAAGGATTTACCGATCTGGCAGATACCGAAGGGGACTTTCTTGCGGGAGGTGCGCTGAACGCTCTTGAAATCCGCAAAAATGCCCTGGGCCGTCTCCGGACGCAGATAGACCGTGCTCTTCGCGTCTTCAGTCACGCCCTGGAATGTCTTAAACATCAGATTGAACTGACGGATGTCGGTAAAATTGTGCTTGCCGCAGGTCGGGCAGGGAATACTGTGCTCAGCGATGAAATCCTGCATCTGCTCAGCGCTCCAGCCGTCCAGTGAAGAATCGAGCGTGATGCCCTCCTTCTTGCAGTAATCTTCGATCAGATTATCCGCGCGGAAACGCTCATGGCATTCACGGCAGTCCATCAGCGGATCAGAGAAACCGCCGAGATGTCCGGATGCCACCCAGACCTGCGGATTCATCAGGATCGCCGCATCGAGTCCGACATTATACGGACACTCCTGCACGAACTTCTGCCACCAGGCCTTTTTGATGTTGTTCTTCAACTCAACACCGACATTGCCGTAATCCCAGGTATTGGCCAGACCACCGTAGATCTCCGAGCCCGGATACACGAACCCGCGGTTCTTTGCCAACGCCACGATCTTTTCCATTGTCTTGTCTTCTGGTCTCACTCTCTGTCTCCTTATTCATCAGAAAAACGCTCTGCATCCTATGTATCATAGCACACAGAGCGCTGAACTGCCAATATTTCCAAGGTAAGTCAATCTACTCTTCTATGGTGATCCCGGAAAGATCGACTTCCGTGCTGTCTCCCGATGATACGTCAGTGACGACGGCTTTGTCGGGAGCATCGGAGCCGTCCGGCACGCTGAACGAGAAAGATGCCCTCGCACCGAAATCGCCGACTTTTTCATCTTCGCCGAGGACGGAAAAACCGGCCTGACTAAAACTGAATGTCTTGTCGCCTGAAGCAAGTTCCATATCTACGCCTGATCTGGCTGCTCCGTTGGTAATGATGACCGGCGCTGAATCGCCCTCGATCAGCAGCGAGACCTCATAGCCATCGGCAGTCTTTTTGATCTTCTCAATTTTATAAGTGTAGTCCCCCAGCGTAAAAGGCTCGGGCTCTTTGGCACCGCCGGATCCTGAACCGCACCCTCCCGTCACAAGAAGGGCCATGATCATAGCAGCAGCCAATAGGGTTTTCAGCAAAGTTCTCATGATGCTCTCCTCTCCTGTTCCTGTCTCCCCACACTTGAAAGATACACTATTTTGTAAAGGTGAGTCAAATAAGAAGAGAGACTGGTATCCCAGTTCGGCCTCAGGACACAGGTGAAATGCCCTGCCTTCCTTTTGTTGACAGATACCGACCGGTCTCCGCTGTAATTTTGCTCGATCGTCTTAAAACTTCCGTTGCGGTCGACGGAATGGATGATACCGACATGGCCGTCAAAAGAGTGTATGTCGTATGTGTGGCCGCCCCAGACGACCACATCTCCGGGCATCGGCACGGCACCATCCTTGGCATACAGGCGCACCCAGCCTGCCGGCAGCTTGTCATCGTACTGATAATCCGCGCCGTTGCCTCCTCTTCGGCCGACACCGAGATATTCATAATAGGCGTAGATCAGATCAACGCACTGTGCTCCGTAGGCACCGTCCGCATCGATATACTTACCCTTCTGCGCACACGCCCAGTTGAGCGCCTCATGTCTCAAATGTGCCGGTCCGCGCTCAGTCGCCTGCATATATGACTGAGCAGTCTGTGTTTTTCCGATTGCATACGCCTGACCGCCGTACGGAAAGGATATAAAAATGACCGCCAAAACGGCGATCAATGCAGTTATCCTGTGTTTAATCATTGATCCCCCTTATGGTTTTATACTCTGCCTGGTCCGCGCCGGCCGTCTCACTCCCCTGACGGTTTTTGAACGCGCGGACTTAAAGAATAACGCATTATTTATGAAAATGCAAGTTTTTCTTTGTTATAATGATTCTATGAAGATCATTACTTTAGTTGAAAACACGGTCGGCCCGGCCGGATGTCCTGCCGAACACGGGCTGAGTTTCTATATTGAAACTGAGCATCACAAGTTACTGATGGACACCGGCGCGTCGGACCTTCTGATACGCAATGCCGGGCAGCTGGGTGTCGATCTTGCAGCGATCGATACTGTCGTGATCAGCCACGGGCATTATGACCACGGCGGCGGGCTCCCGGCTTTTATGAAAGCCAACCGGAAGGCGGACATCTATATCCAGTTGTCAGCGGCGGGAAGTTTCTACGCGATGGACGGCCGAGACAAGCCGCCCCGCTTCAACGGTCTGGCGGATGAGGTGATCGACTCCGACCGGATCACCTGGTTGAGCGGTGATCATCGGATCGATGATGAACTGAACATTCTGTCGGGTATCGGACATGATCATCCTGTCCCGGAGGACAACAAGCGGCTGAAGGTATGCATCGGCCATAGTGCAGACGGCAGCGTGCCCGCAGAAAACCTGATCCAGGATGACTTCCGACACGAGCAGTGCCTCGCCATCCGTGACGAGACAGCCGGCGCAGGCGGCATGTCAGCGGACAGCGATCATCTGATCCTCCTCTCAGGCTGCGCGCACCACGGCATACTCAATGTCATGGACCGCTTCCGCGAGGTATACGGACGCGATCCCGATGTCGTTATCAGCGGATTTCATATGATGCGTAAAGACGGGAATTACAGTGATAAAGACATATCTCAGATCCGTGAGACAGCGCATGCTCTGAAATCGGCAAAGACGATATTTTACACAGGTCACTGCACCGGCGAAAAACCATACGAGATCATGCACGCCGTCATGGACGATCAGCTCCGCCGCATCCGCTGCGGAGATATACTGATCGACACCTCTCCCGAATAAAGAATACTATCTCCAGTAGTTTTCCTCTTCCTCAGGTATACCGATGCCGGAAGCGGTAAATATCGGGTCCTTCCCCTGCCTTTCCTGCGCCTCATAGTCTCTCAGCGCCCTGAGGGCAAAGGATGAGAGGATCAGACAGCACGGAAGATTGATCAGGGTCATGCCGCCCATCGAAATATCTGCAAACGCCCACGCGGCATCCATCGGTATGACAGCCCCTATAAAGATAACGGCCACACAGGCGATATAGAAGACATTCATAAACCGTTTCGACGGTTTTTTATTGTGATTCATATAGGTCAGGGCATTATCCGTATAGTAGAGATTGCCCAGCAGGGTCGTAAACGCGAACATCGCCATCGCGACAGTGATAAAGACCGGTCCCGCCTTGCCGAAGACGGTCGAGATCGCCGCCTGTACATAGGGAGCACCTGATGTCTCCGGTGCATGCCGGACCCCGGAACTGAGGCACATCAGAGCAGTGGCCGTGCAAAGCAGCATCGTATCGATATAGACGGACACTGTCTGTACGAGCCCCTGTTTGACCGGGTGAGATACTTCCGCGGAAGCTGACGCGTTGGGTGCGGATCCGACGCCGGCCTCATTGGAATAAAGCCCGCGCTTGATGCCGTAGATCAGACAGGACCCGGACATACCTCCGAAGATAGCCCGGAAATTGAATGCGTCCCTGAAGATCTCCGCGAACATGGTCGGGATGAATCTGATATGAGCAAAGATGATGATCAATGCGACTGCTACATAAAACAGACCCATAAAAGGCACAACGACTTCTGTCAGGCGCAGTATCCTCTTTCCTCCGCCGAACAGACAGTAGCCCGTGAGGAGTGCCAGGACTGCTCCGACGATCGCGGGTGTCGTCTTGGGATCGTAGAAAGAATAGGCCACAAACGACGACTGAAGGTTAAAGGAACACAGCAGCTGAAAACCGAAAGCATAAGTGGCGAGCAAAAAGAAACAGAACAGAATGGACAGCCAGCGCCTGCCCTTGACAACTCGCTGAATATAGAAGGCCGGCCCGCCGTAACATCCGCCTCCGTTGTCTCTCTGCTTAAAGATCTGTGCGAGCGTGCTCTCGATAAAGGCGGAAGCCGCCCCGACGATACACATGAACCACATCCAGAATACAGCACCGGGTCCTCCGAGACAGATAGCCGTGGATACTCCGATGATATTACCGGTTCCGACGCGCGAGGCAGTCGAGACCATCAGCGCCTGAAAGGAGGATACCTTCGCACCCTGGGTCGGCTTCTCAACGATCAGTTTACATGCTTCTTTAAACTTCCTGATCTGAACACAGCGGGTCCGGCCTGTGAACCACAGGCCGCCCGCTGCCATAATAATTATCAGGATCGGATAATAGAGTATATTATCGATCGACGTCAGTATCTTGAGCATGCCAGCTCCTGTTTGCTCAGATCTTGCCGAGCGCCTTCAATACCTTCTCCGGAGTCATCGGCCAGTCGCGCAGCCAGACGCCGACAGCGTCGTGGATCGCGATACCGATGGCCGGTGCCGCGCCGTTGCAGGCGATCTCGGAGATCGACTTCGCTCCGAAGGGTCCGTAGGCGTCATTCACATCGATCAGCACCGCCTTGAAGTCGTCAGGCTGCTCGGAGATCATCGGTACGCCGTAGTCGGTCATATTTGCATTGACACAGCGACCGTCCTCGTCGAGGATCATGTCCTCATACAGCGAATGGCCGATCGACTTGAGCGCCGCACCGTACATCTGGCAGAGCGCCACTTCGGGGTTGATCGGCGTACCGGCATCCTGCAGTGCGTAGAACTTCTGCACCTCGATATGACCGGTCTTGACATTGACCGCCACCTGGGCAAAATGAGCACCGTAGGGTATCGAGCTGTTTGCCGTCACAAAAGATCCGTGGGCAATAACCTGTCCGCGCCCGTCACCTGCGATCGCCGTATGCGACAGATCATAATAACTGAGGACCGCGCCGGTCTTCTTGGAATAGACCTCACCCGGTGCCCGGACATCCAGGTCTTTCACATCCTCATCCATCTGCAGTGCCGCCTCGGCGAGCGTCATCTCTTTAAGCTTCTTTGTCG
>JAEEGL015916735.1_pt1 | contig 38872 bp, 51 predicted proteins | sample 9134231 | NCBI WGS metagenome assembly JAEEGL01 (sample SAMN16246548, study PRJNA631951) | gut metagenome | biome: gut microbiome; feature: rumen; material: fiber-attached | host: Bos | place: Iran: Karaj | collected 2018-10 | reverse complement strand
TTGGTATCATCAAGTTCTTCCTGAAGCTCATCAATCATATATTTAACTGTGTTACGATCAAGTATCTTAAGCTCTTCAGAGAACATATCCATCATCCTTTCTGTGTTCAGACACATGTTATGTAAATCTTGATACATTGGTTTAAATAGAGGATACTTTTCGATCAGTTTGATAATGAATTCCGGTTCATCGCATCCAATAAATGTAAGCCATGCATCTAATTCGCTTTGTATACCACTATTATGGAGTTTTTCAAGGAAAATATCAACAGGGATGAATACATAGTTCTGAAGCATGTTTAGTTCAAGACCACTGTTAGAAACCGCTGAGAATTTATGGATGAAGATATCCTTGTACTCCTTAAATGATCTTGGACTGCTTTCAAGGAAAACAATAGTATAGACCGGTGCTATGTTTTTGTATGAAAAATTGTTTTTAAGCGAATCTCGTACTCTTTTGTACTGACGCAGTAGTAAGTCTGCTGAATAGCAGGAAGCTCTTTCTCCTGTAAAAGCATAACCGAGTTTTTGGACTTCAATGTTGGCTAGAGTTCCGTCTTCAAGTTCGACAACTATATCGGTAATTACAAGAGACAATTCATCTCCGATACGTGTGTTGTCATTTGGAAGTTGGTATTTAACGGTTACTTTCTTACCGATAATGATGCTTAATAAAGCTGACAAGCGTTCAGGTGTATACTCCGGGTTGAGTATCTCTTTGAAATAGCAGTCATAGAGCATCTTTACGCCTTTGGCACCGGTGCATATTGATAGAAAGTTCTCCTTTTGATCTTCAGTCCAGGTTTCAAATTTTTCGCGAAGATTATCTTTTGAATGAATTTCTTCCAGAACCTGCTCCCTTGTCTTGATCATTGGAAATAATTTAGAAAGATTGTTTTGGCTGTTCATACAGCACCTCCGAAAAAATAGAATTTGGCGAATCCGCCATGCGTCGACTTGAGAATGGCCGTTGAAAGACCGTCGACATATTCAATGATATCAGACAAAACTTAAGATTCTCTGTAGAAAAGTCTTAAATTTTCTTAAGAAATAGCGGTTTGATGTGTTACTATGTTTTATAAGACAAAACGGATAGGAGAATAATGCATGAACCTCAGAATTACTGCGGATGGAGATGAGCGCGACATAAATGAGATTTTTGAAATGCTAAAGGAATATAATCTCAAAAGTCGCGAAGAATCAGAGAATGTCCCGCTCGGAATATACTATGAAGATGAAAACAACGGAAAGCTTGCGGGATTAACCGGTGAAACATTCGGAAATTGGCTATGTGTGCATTATCTTTTTGTCAGTGAGAAGCTTAGAGGAAAGGGAGTCGGCAGCGAGCTTTTAAATGCCGCTGAGAGCGAAGCCAAGAGGCGCGGCTGCAAGTATGCTTTTGTGGATACCTTTTCTTTTCAGGCACCGGAGTTTTACAAAAAGCACGGATACAACGAGGTCTTTACCCTTGAGAACTATCCGTATACAGGAAAAAGACATTACTATACCAAAGAGTTGATCTGAAGGACTTATGATGAACATACGACAATTTGAGCACAGCGACGCACCGCGGTTGTAGTGGAAGATCAGGAAAATATCATAGGCTGCGGCGCCATCGGTCCTTACTGGGGAAAAGAGGACGAGAGTAGTTTGTTTACGATTTTTGTTTCTCCCGAATATCAGGGGAAAGGCGTGGGGCGCGCGATCATAGATACTCTTGAGAAAGATGAATATTTTCTTCGCGCAAAGCGAATCGAGATACCTGCGTCGATAACAGGTGTACCTTTTTACCTGAAAATGGGATATCATTTTAAAAACGGCATTTCTGAACCTGATGATGAACATCTTATCAGGATGGAAAAAATACAACAAAGATAAAGAACGGCTTTATAAGGGAAAGAGAAATAAAATCGAGATAGGAGATCTTTCGAAATGGGTTCTTTGTTATTGGCGGTAATATATCTGATTTTTATAAGTTTGGGACTCCCGGATTCACTTCTGGGATCGGGATGGCCCAAAATGCAGATGGTGTTTGGCGTTCCGTCATCTTGCGCCGGATATGTTTCTATGACTATCTCATTCATGACGATCATATCTGCGCTTCTAAGTCCTAAATTTATAAAAAGATTTCACACCAAATGGATCGTTATCTTTTCCGTATTTCTGACAATCCTTGGACTTCTTGGATTTTCGATTTCGGGGCAGTACGCGATGCTTTTCTTATTTGCGGTTCCGTATGGCCTTGGCGCGGGCGCGATCGATGCTTCCGTCAATCATTATGTGGCCAATAATTATTCCGGTTCCGTGATGAATTTTTTGCACTGCTTTTATGGAGTAGGCGCGGTCATAAGCCCTTCGATCATGGCCATGGCCCTGAAGTATGCAAGATGGAACGAAGGCTACAGATGGACGGCGTTTGTTCAGATCGGAATTCTTTTGATATGCATTTTCTCTTTGCCGCTCTGGAAGAAAAAAGAGTCCGAAAGTGCGGAAGATGAGATCAAGAACAGCGCGGGTATAAGAGAGACAATTAAAGCACCCGGTGTCATTCTCACACTTATTGCGTTCTTTGCGTATTGTGCGGGAGAAGCAACTTGTTTCCTTTGGACGCCGAGTTTTTTTGCGGGAACGAGAACAGGAATGAGCGATCAACTCATTGCCTCTTTTGGTTCACTGATATTTGGCGGACTGATGCTTGGAAGATTGATCTCCGGCTTTATTTCAAACAGGCTTGGAGACAGACTTCTTATCAGGATTGGAATAGTTGTTGAACTGATCGGAATTGCACTGGTATTCATACCATCGCCCGGTTACTTGATCGCCGCGATCGGCTTTGTTGTTATAGGAACCGGAATGGGACCGGTCTATCCTGCAATTCAGCACATGGCACCTACCAATTTCGGAAAAAGATATTCAGCCGCGGTTATCGGACTTCAAATGGCGTCGGCATATGTTGGAAGCACCTTTATGCCTATGGTGTTTGGACTTTTGCAGCAGGAAATCGGAATAGGAATCGTGCCGATTTATCTTTTGATTTTTGCAGTTATGAATATAGGATTCTTGGAGTTGACGTATAAAGTAATCAAAAAAGTATGAGCATTAATATTAATACATTAGAAAATTTAAACATAAAAAGAATTTTGGAGCGCGGGAGCGGAAAAGAAATTTACAGGGATGAAAGCGCAATCCTGGTGCTTGATGAAGTAAGTAAAGCATTCATGATAGCATGTGATGATGCGGATTTCGGCATGAATGTTTTGGAAAAGAATGCGGCAAAAGATATATCGCTTCTTTTTACATCAAACAAAGAACTGGGAGCGCGGGTCTATGAAAAGTACGGTTTTACCGGAAATATGGAATGCTTCCAGATGGCATATCTGAAAAAAGAAATACCGGTAAGCAACGAAAGTCTTTCCTTCAGAGAGGCTACTTTAGAGGATTTTCCGTTTATTTCAGCCGGATATGATCTTATCAGTGAAGAAGAATTAAAAGAAGTGATAAGTCGCCGAGGCATTGTCGTCGGACAAACGGATGAAGGAATCGTGGGATTTATCGGAGAGCATCTTGAAGGCAGTATCGGACTTTTGTATGTCTTACCTCAGCATCGTAGAAAAGGATACGCAGCTGAGCTTGAAAAAGAAATGATTCGTCGTCATTTATCAAAAGGTTTTTTTCCTTTCGGACAAGTTGAAAAGACAAATGAAGCTTCTATGTGTCTGCAAGAAAGCATCGGGATGACAAAGTCAGACAATACTGTTTTTTGGATGTGGAAATAGATGTAGCAAAGTTTTTGGTGAACTTAAAATGACTATATGGATTATTGCAACATTGATTGCATTTTATATTAAAGGGTTATGCGGCTTTGCCAATACTCTTGTTTTTACTTCTATACTGGCTTTCGGAACAACAAATATAAATATTTCTCCGGTGGAATTGATCCTTGGTTATCCTACGAATCTTATTCTTACATGGAAAAACAGAAATAAACTAAACAAAGCTATTTTTATTCCGCTTTCAATTCTGGTTTTGATAGGAAGCATTATCGGAGCTGTTTTATTAAAGAAAGTTAATCCCGGATATATAAAAATAGTGTTTGGAATCATTGTTATTTTGATTGGGACGGAGATTCTTTTGAGAGAGTTTAATAAACTACAGTTAAAAGAATCCAAGATTTTCCTGGGAGTGATCGGTGTCCTATCAGGAGTGCTTTGCGGATTGTTCGGTGTTGGAGCGCTTCTGGCGGCATATATCGGAAGAGTAAGTAATAACAGCGAAGAATTCAAAGCTAATATCAGCGCTGTTTTCATTGTAGAAAATAGTTTCAGAATAATCCTATACATAGTACTTGGAATATTTACCCTTTCCGGCATAAAGCAGGCGATTATCCTATTTCCGTTCATGCTTATAGGATTATTTTTGGGAATAAAAAGCAGCAAGATCCTCAATGAAAAGACAGTTAAAATTCTGGTTATCGTCTTGCTGATAATCTCAGGTGTGATGATGGTTGTAAATAATATATGATGGGCAGACATATGAAATTGATAGCTAAAGGAAATACCGCAAAGAAAAAAAAGTAAGGAGATAGTGGGTATGGAACGCCCTGAATTTCAGAAAATAAAAGACTTTGATGAGTTCTGTAAATATTATTGGTATCGTGAGGAATTAATCCAAATATGATAAATCTGCGCTTCAATGGAATAAGTTCGTAAAAGATTTTTGTGAGGATGACTTATATGACTCGGCAGAGATAAAGGGAGGAAATATGGCAAAAAGAAGATCTGTTGATCCTATATATTCTATGTGTGTTCAGCCTTCGTTTATTATTGGAACGAATAATGAGGATGGCTCGGCCAATTTTGCGCCCATCACTTGGGCCAGCGCTACACATGAAGAAGGTGACGGATATCTTTTCGTCATCAGTATGGCAGGAACTAAGATGACCAAGAAAAATGTTATCAGGACCGGTATCTTTAGTGCTAATCTTGTCAGCACCGATATGTTGCCGCTTATGGATTATTTCGGCTCAAAGCATGCGAAAGACGGCGCCAAAGATGATATTTCCTATGAAGTTGTTCGAGGAGATGTTTTGGATGTTCCCATTTTAAATGAGAGCCGATGGGTCTATGAATGTGAAGTGGTGAAGACAGTTGAAACCGGCGATTCGACCACTTTCTTTTGCCGTATCCGAAATATTCAGATGGATGAAAAACTTGTGTGTGAAGATACGTTTGATGTGGACCTCACGGTATTGGATCCGGTTATTTATTCCGGAAGATACCATAGCCTGGGAAAGATGCTTGGCAAGATCGGAGATTTTAAAATAGACCGGTAACCTCGTACCTTAGGTACATTCAGGGATTGGAGATATTATGAAAGCTATTCGATTTGACAATATCAAAGGGTAATGTTAATCTATTGGCTAATACCATTAGCCAATAAGCTAAAATGATTAGCGAGGAGGAACTATGTCCAGAAAACAAGAAATCATAGATGTATGTGTTGAAATGGTTGATAAAGATGGCTTTCTGAATCTTTCTATAAAAACTATAGCTGATAGATTGGGCATAAAGCCGCCGTCTTTATATAAGCATTTTCAAGGCGGCCTGGATGAAATAAAAGAGGCGATCATTGTATATGGTTGGAAAACTATTGATATAAAGATTGCTAAATCAGCGGTAGGAAAATCTCGGGAAGACGGATTAAAAGCAATGTGTTATGCGCTGCGTGAGTTCGCGCATGATCATCCCGGAGTTTTTGAGGCAATATGTTGGCACAACTCATATACTTCCGAACAGAACCATGAAATAACAAAAGGGGTTATATCATCCTTGTATTCTATTTTGGATTCTCTTGAGTTTAGCGAAGTTAAGAAAATGCATGTACTACGAAGTATGAGAGGCTTTGTGGAAGGTTTTTCCATGCTGGAGTTACATGGTAGTTTCGGAGATAAAATCTCTTTGGATGATAGTTTTGAATATGGCGTGGATGCATTGATTTCAGGAATTATGAAAGGATAAAAAATGTGGGTTGATAAAAAAAAGAAAGCACCGATAGCAGATTATCTTGGTTGGCTTTTGTTTATAACTGTGTTTTTTCAAATTATTATGCTTATTATTGAGCCTGTGTCGGTTAGTTATGCGGAGACGGGAAAGCTGACAATTGCATATATCTTTTATGCGATCATAGGGATACTATTTACAACGCCGGCTCCGGCCATTTCCCTTTTTATCGTGCTCAGGAAGGAAGAGCATATCACTGTAAAAGAATATTTGAAGCGCTTTTTATATACACCCCAAAAGGTGAAAACGATTCTGATAACCGGCTTGTTCTGCATAGCGGCTTTGATATTTGCCATTCTCTGCGGTGAACCTAACGGCTCGCCATTGTACATGATGCCATTTGGCTTTTTTATTATGCTGCCGTTCGTTGGCTTTGCGGAGGAAACCGGCTGGCGTGGATTTTTACAACCTATGCTGGAGAAAAGATTTCCGTTCCCGGTTGCAACCACTATTGTGGCGGTGATCTGGTGTGTATGGCATTTCCCGATATGGTTACAACCATCTTCCAATCATTATGGTGATAGCATGGTGGGGTTTGCTATAAACATATTTGTATGGTCATTTGTAGCCGCTGCGATTTATAAATCCACAAAGAGCGTCCTGGCATGTGCCATTTACCATTCTTTTATAAACTCTATAGGCGCAATTTATGATTGGAATACGTTGTTTGACACATATCCGAAATCAAATACAGCGTATATATATTTTGGAATTATTTTTATAGCTGCTTTGATAATTTGGTATAAGGAAGATCTACATCAAAAAAAGTCTCTTTCCTTCTAGGTTTGAATAATGTATCATCAAATAAATATAGTTAGATCATGATTCCAGATTTGATGATACGGACAATTTTTCGCAAACTAGGAAATGTACCCTTTCCGGAACTCGTCCATAATGGACGTGTAAGGAGGAGAACAAAAGCATGGAATGGATCGAAGCATTACAAAAAGCCATCACGTATATGGAAGAGCATCTTCTCGAGGAGATCAACTATGAAGACGTAGCAAGGCAGGTGCACACGTCGAGCTATGAGTTTCACAGAGCTTTCAGTTTCGTGACCGGCTTAACGGCCAACGCGTATATCAGGAACCGCCGATTGTCTTTGGCGGGAAAAGAGCTTGTGGAGACCGATGCGAAGATCACTGATCTGGCAATGAAATATGGCTACGAGACGCCGGAAAGCTTTACCAAAGCATTTACAAGATTTCATGGTGTCGCGCCGAAAACAGCCAGAGATGACGCCGGCAAGCTTGTGCTTTTTAATCCGCTTACGATTACTATATCCGTGAAAGGTGGTAAGAGTATGGATTATCGAATTGTTCAAACGAAAGAAAAGAAGTTTATTGCGCTGGTAAGAGAATTTAGTAATGGAATTATTAACGATGAAGCCAACCACGATGTGGCGGACTTCTGGGGAGAGTGCAACAGCAAAGAGTTGCTTTCTCCGATCTTTATGCTTAGGGAGGACGGAAAGTGCGACCTCTACGGTCTCTGCAGTCCGACTACAGAAGGAAAAGATACCTTCGATTATGGTATCGGAATCATTATCGACGAGGACACCGCTGAGTTCGATCAGGCGGAGCTTGAGAAAAAAGGCTTCCGCATCTGGGATGTCAATCCCGGTACATATGTGGTTTTTGACTGTGTTGGAGAAGACGGCGATTGTATCGCAAAAACCTGGGTGAAGTTCTATAAAGAGTTTCTGCCGCAGATGGGCTATGAGGCTTCCGCAGAGACGGACTACGAACTTTACTATGACGGAACCAGACCGGAAATATTCTGTGAACTGTGGATTCCGATCAAAAAGAAATAAATCAGGACAGCTATCTCGAAAGAGGTAGCTGTTTATTATAAATAAAGGACAAAAGAATATATGAAAGAATATGTATCCGCTACAACCAAAGATCTGGAAAAAGTATTAAACATAGTTCAGGCCTCAATAAAAATCACTTACCCCAAGTATTATCCAAAGGAGGTTGTTGATTTTTTCAGTGACCTGCATTGCAAAGAGAATATTAAAAAAGATATCGAGGCCGGCTTGGTTGGAATTCTTTTTGTTGATGGAACTTGCGTAGGCACCGGTTGCTACAAGGACAACCATATCACAAGAGTATATGTTGCTCCTGAATATCAAGGGAACGGATACGGAACATATATCATGGATTGTTTGGAAAAAGATATATCAAAAAATTATTCAAATGCTGTTTTGGATGCATCATTACCGGCTTGCCGATTGTATATAAAGAGAGGATATAAAACAGTTGATCATTGTAAATATCCTGTTGAAAATGGCGCTATCCTCGTGTACGAGGTAATGGAAAAAGAATTAGCCCGTAATCTGACAGACATTGACTATAACGGAAGAAGCTTTGTTCCGTTAACCAATTCCGAAAATGGTGAGGTGGACGGAAATACTGTTTTTCATTATAATCAAAAAGACTTTGACTTTTTCGCTGAATACTCCGGTGGGGAAATAAAGACGGGATTCATGGTCGGAAAGGTTAATAAAGCCGGCGAGATAGATTTTTATTATGAGCATTTAAATATCTATGATGAAATTCGCGCGGGTAAGTGCCATAGTGTACCGACTGTAAAAGATAACGGAAAAATAGAACTGCACGAAAAATGGCAGTGGCTTAACGGAGATTGCTCCATGGGAGAATCAGTAGTAGTTGAACAGGAAAGGGATTGACACAATGATTGAGATTACATATTTTCAGATGTTTCTATTTATAACAATAATATGGATTATTTCGCGTTTTATAGTTGCGGTGAAAACCAACACTTTTTCTTTTAAACGAGAATTACAGATGCTTCTGGTTTACGTATGCATCGTGGTAATAGCCAGGTATGTATATTTTGAATTTCATCTTGAAAATGGAAGGATTCAAACAACAAAGCTAGGTCTTGAAGAAGATATCAATGATATGATCAGTATCATTCCGTTTTATTTCTTAGTAGACCGCTATGATGGTTGGCTTATGAACATTATCGCAAATATCGCGATGTTCATCCCTGTTGGAATCGTGTGGCCGATATGTTTTAAAAGACTTGATACTATCCAAAAAACTATTAAAGCCGGCGCCGGTTTCACCTTATTTATAGAACTCACACAGCTGTTTTGCATCGGAAGACATACGGATGTTGATGACTTGTTTTTAAATACATTAGGTGTTGCGATCGGCGCGTGCATTGTTTTCGCGATTCGCGGAAGTAGAAAAGGGGAACAAATAAGATGATAAACAAGATTTCAAAGAAGCTTATCGCTGTACTTTCAATATCTTTTTTACTGATAGCGCAGCTTGCGGGCTGCGGCGCAGTTTCTAAGGAGCCGCTTACCGGAGTTACCAGGGTTGTATATATGTCTACCGGAGGAGACGTGGATAGAGTATCGTTTTATATACTTACTGATGATCTTCAGGTTAAGGGATATGAAATTCAGCCATATTCTGACAACAAAATTGATGTCTTTTCTGGAGAGATTCCTCCGGATGAGTATTTGGAAGAAGAGTATTCGATATCACAAGATGCTTGGGATAAGCTAATGGAAGATCTTGGTCAAAATGATTTTATGTCTATGCCTGAAGAACTTCCCGATGTTGAGGGCTGTGATGGGTCAGCGATGGAGATTCAGATAGAGACAGCCTCAGGAACTCATAGAACCGGAGGCTACCTGGCGGGATATGGCAAAGGAAGATACCATAAGCGTTTTGCAAATATTTCAAGAGCTTTTTTCGAAGCAATATCAAACGAAGAGTAAATACTCCGTCACAGGATCTTTTTTATCTTAAAGAAAGTCAGACTGCCGACAACGATGAGCAGGCTTAAGCCGATGATCACGGGGTATCCGAACTTCCAGGTGAGCTCGGGCATGTACTTGAAGTTCATTCCGTACCAGCCAACGATGAGTGTCAGCGGCATGAAGATTGTTGTTACCACGGTAAGGACCGTCATGATGCGGTTCTGCTTAACATCGAGCTGAGACTGATACAGGTCGTTAAGCTGGATGGTGTAATCTCTAAGGTGAGTTGCGGCGTCGTAGAGCCTGTCAACTCTGCTTGAGAACATGTGGAAATATCTGAGATTGTCTTCCTCAAAGAAGCCGTTCTCATTTTCCTCAAGCTCCTGACCAAGATCCTGGAGCTGCTCATAGTGCGTGCGAAGGTCTCTTATATCGCCGCGAATCTCGTTGTTTCGCTGGATGTGAGCCTCCTCGGCATCAGTCATGATCTCTTTTTCTATTCCGTCAAGTTCGCGCTCATAGCGCTGCATTATCAGAAGGTCGTTGTGAATTATCTGCTCAAGAAAATCGTAGAGGAATCTCTCAAGTGAAGGCTTGCGCCACTTCTTGTTTCGCTGGATCTGCTTAACGAGCTTGAGTGCGCTGTCTGTTTTATCTATGAATATAATTCCGGTTTCATCCAGGGCAAAAGAAAAACTTTCAGGCTCATCGGTACACGCAGACTGCACAGGAATGCAGAAGGTTCCGGTTAACGAGTCGTAGTTTACTTCGGCCTTGGTTGTAAGGATCTCATCGTTTTCCATATCAAGATCTATGCCCATGTCAAAATTCTCGCTCTGAGCAAGCCATTGCTCCGGCGTAAGAACGGCAACATAAGGAAATCCCGCATCGTGACACTGCTCTGCGCTGCATTCTTCAAGTGTGTTCTTGATAAGATAGTACATGATGATCCTCCGACATGGTTTATTTTATATCTTTTAGACTTTTGACATATATGATAAACGAATTGCTTCATGACTTATGTCATTTTCGCAATTCTACAAATATTCGAAAACCGCTAATTTGCTATGCAAATTGCTATTTTCTCATATTTGTTCGGGTCATAAAGTCAAAAAGCTTAACATGCAAGCATGTACGCTTTTAGACTTTTGACACCTTTATCATATATCATATCACCCTAAAAGCTCATTAAAAAGGCACAAATATTGTATAATTAAAAAAGCGGGGATGAATATATGGAACGTTATGAATACGGGAATCCAAATTCGACGAATGTTTTGATTCAGATGATCGGCGACCATGAGCTTTTGGGCTTGGAAAAAGAGCTTGCTTATATCCGAAAGAACGCGGGAGAAGATTTCTTCTTGATCGCCTTCAAGGTGGATGACTGGAATAAAGAGCTTTCGCCATGGAAGGCGCCGGCATTGTTTGGAGATGAGGCCTTTGGCGGCTTCGCGGGCGAAATGCTGGCAAAAGTCTTGGAGCAGCTTAATGATATTGGTAGGCAAAAGAAATACTGTATCGGCGGATACTCGCTGGCAGGCTTGTTTGCTCTGTGGGCAGCGTATGAGACAGATCTTTTTACCGCAGTGGCAGCAGCTTCGCCTTCTATATGGTTTCCGGGTTTTATTGATCATATGAAATCACGCTCCATCCATGCGGATAAGGTTTATCTTAGCCTTGGAGATCGCGAGGCGAAGACAAGAAATCCCGTTATGGCAACTGTCGCGGATTGTATAGAAATGTCTTTTGACCTGCTTAAGCAGCAAGGCGTGGATTGCACGCTCGAGTGGAATGAAGGAAATCACTTCAAGGATGCGGAGATACGGACCGCGAAGGCATTTGCGTGGGTGCTGGATTGAGTCAACGCTTATCATGCACTTCGTTGACTTTAAATATCTTTCAAGCGAGTAGTGGATTTTGTAGTGACCGGATGTTCATCGGGAAAAAGGGTTTTTTGCAATGAAGATTTTATTTATCGGCAACAGCCATACATATATGAATGACATGCCACAGGTGGTAAAGCAGATGATTGAAGACGTTACGGGCGAGCCGGCCGAGGTTTTTATGCTGGCTTATTCCGGGAGGTCGCTTAAGTGGCACATGGAAGAGGAATATTTCTCTGAAAGGTTTAATATTCTTCACGGAGGCTATGACTTCTGTGTTATCCAGGAGCAGGCACATCCGATGCCGCCAAAAGAGGACACGGTAGCAAACGTTGATAGGATAATAAAACTTTGCAGGCAGGTTGATACGACGCCGATCATATTTGAGACTTGGGCGGAAAAAGAGAAGCCGGAGAACCAGGCTGAGATGAACAGAAGATACAGAGAGATCGCATTTAGGCAGGAATCGCTGCTGGCGCCCGTCGGAGAAGTGTGGGAGCATGCGAAGTTCGAGCTTAAAGATATTTCGAATGCGGATCTGTATTATCGCGACGGAGCGCATGCGTCGGCAATCGGGGATTATCTTATTGCAATGGTTCTTACCAAGGTTATCACAGGGGCAATGCCTTCCGAGAACTTTAAAAAGTCGTTTGATTTCTCACTTCCTGATGATGAGTGGAATCATGTAAAAGAAAAAGTGGAAGACGAGAGCATGGAATTAACAAGTGAGGTGGTTAAAGCAATCAGAGATTGCGTGAAAGAAATATAATTCATTTTTATAGGGGCTAAGGGGGTAAAAAATGGATAAGGTAAAGATTGAGCAGTTTGTCAGAAAGCAGAGGGCTGCGCTTGTCGGTTCGGTTGATGGGAATGGATTTCCGAACATCAAAGCGATGCTTAAGCCCAGAAAACAGGTTGGGTTAAAAGAGTTTTATTTTTCCACCAACACTTCGTCAATGAGGGTTCAGCAGTTTCTTAATAATCCCAAGGCGAGTCTGTACTTTTTTCACCAAGGACTGATCAGGTACACAGGGGTTATGCTGATCGGAACGATGGAGGTTTTGACCGATCAAGAGATCAAGAACGAGATCTGGAGAAAGGGCGATACCATGTATTACAAGGGCGGTGTCACCGATCGTGATTACTGCGTCCTTAAATTTACTGCCAAGAAAGGCAGATTCTACAGCGATTTAAAGACTGACAATTTCAGTGTGGAATAAAATGGGAGTATAAGGGGATAGTATGAAAAAGTATAAGATTGCGGCGATACTAATGATAATCCACGGCGGATTCATGGAGATCTTGTGTTCACTAATGATGATACCGGCTATTTTGTCAGGGGCGGGCGAAAGCTCTTTTGCCGGATTTAATCTTGAGTATTTCAGAGAGAATTTAAACCTGATGATCGTAGCGGGCGTCATATTCGGAGTGCTGCGAGTTATAGGCGCTGTGGGTCTTTTGAAAAACAGAATGTGGGGCCTTGCGCTTTCCGTGATAATTTCATCAATCACACTTGCACTTATGATGTTCCTTCTTCCTGCGGGAATCGTCGACGGAATACTTGCGGGCGGCGCGCTTGTACTGATGCTTATGCAATATTTCGGCGACAGCAGTGCAAGTAAATAATCTTTGCAACATCTTTCCCACCTTGGTTGTTTGATAAATAAAGAGGAAAACAAACAACTAAGGAGGGAAAAAGTATGGAATTAATAGCTGCTAAGGAAGAAAACAATTGGGTGCTCTCAAGATGGGATCTGACTTACAAGGTTGGCTGGGAGCATATTCAAAAAGGCGTTTCAGCCGTCTATGATTTTTACAGTAATCCTGAAATTCTTGTGGCGAGTTCGCCGATTAAAATCAACAGTAAAGAAGATATCATGAATATCCCTGAGACCATGAATCTGACTATTCGCGGAATGTCTGATATTATCAAGGCTCCCATCATGATCACTTTCTACAATCAGATGCAAGCGGTTGATGTAAGCGTCGCTCAGGTTTCGGACGAGTTTAAAAATATCAATTACGAGAAGTTCAATCACTCGCTCTGCCAGTACATGGACAGCATAGAGATTGCGATGTATAGGAAATAAAAGGTTGCGGGGATTGTTGGAGGAGATAAGAAATGGGAAATCGTATAGAACAATTAAAGGCTCAATTAAACGAAGCAAAGGATACTCAGGGAGATTGGCAAACACCATATTACGAACTGATCAAGGAAGTGTACAACCAACCGGTACTGTTTTTTGCATTATCTAGAGAGGCGTTTAATCCTGAAGATGGTACAAGCATTCCTTTGATAAGCACTAAGGATTTTAATGGGACACCTGCTCTGTATGTTTTTACGGATGTTAATATTGCAACACTGTGGATGAGGCATTATAAGCACACTACAGACGATATGAAGTACGGTTTGATTGCAGCGATCGAGAAGGGAAAATTTGATTTCCTTTCTGCTTTTGTGCTGGCAAGGAATTTTGGAACACAGTTGATCATGTTGGATGAAGGAGCATCTTTTGTAGCAATTAGGATGCAAGAGTTCATGGAACAGAATAATATCGATCCAAATAATATTCAGATGCCTATAAGCAAAGAACAGTATGAAAAAATAATTGCAGAAAATGAGTCCATTAAGCCTGAGTTTGTAAGAGTGAAGGCTATTCCTTTGGCTTTTGATAAGTAATTAGAGAGTGATGTTAAGTATGGGGATATTTGATATTTTTGGCGGAAAAAAGAAAAATACAGTGATTTGCAAATCTTCCGGGCAAAGGAAAAGAGAAAGTATAGAGTTCCTGAAGGAGTTGCAAATTGATTATCTGGAAAGTTTCCCCGAAATTGAGGATGCATCGGAAGCGAAGCTTAAGGATGTTGACGTTATATGTAAGAAAGCAATCTCAACTTTATTGATTATTCAGGTTGCTCATGATGCATTAAAGGATCAATTTGAAAAATCAAAATCCATGTTTACCGAAGCATTTGAGCGGTTTGGGGTTGAAAATTATTTGAATGCGAAAGAAAAAGCGGTATGGGACGGCACATATACAAAGCTTGATCTGATCCACATTACTTGGGAATATGAGATTTTTGGGGTATTGGTATGGGCGTTGGGAATAATAGATACTGATGAGATAAAAATACCCAAAGATCCTTTGGATTATATGAAAGCAATTGATATCGTGAAAGACTGTAAGAGCTATGACGACTTTAAAGCAAAGGTCAATATGCGTAGCTTAGAAGAAATCCTTGATATGTTGGATTTATATTATAGGTACCACTGGGCAACTCATGAATATGGTCTTAAGCACAAAGGACACTACAAGATCAATCATGAAGTTGTTGTAGAGAGAAGAAGAGGCCTGGAATGGCTTGTTTCGGATGCTGATAACTGGTTTGATATCTATCTTGATACTTGAAGAATACTTTGACACGGAGAATAGATAATTGAAAAACAAAAAGAAAACTATCATCACTATAATTATCGGTATACTATGCCTAACGGTAATCATTGTAGGTACACAAGTTTACAAAAATCGCAATGGCATAAATGTGAAATGCAAAAAAAATTACACTGTTTCGGATACAATAGTTAGTTATCGCCAAGATGATCCTGCGTGGAAGGATATTCATCTCGGTGATTCCGAATATACAATGGGATCGTCCGGATGCATAACAACATGTATCGCAACTGCAATCTCAGAGACCGAAGGAGCAATGGATCCCGGAGAGCTTGCGGTTTATTTGTCGGATGAAAATGTATTTGATGACGAAGGAAATATGCAGTGGGGTGAACTTGACGATCTGGCCGGATTTCATGCTGATGTTTACAGCTATGGGAACGCCGAGTATATAGATGATTGTCTGTCAAAGGGCAGATATCCGATCGTTAAGGTTCATAGAAATTCTCTTTTTAGCTATCATCATTTTGTGTTGATCGTCGGAAGCCGCGACGGTGAATACATCTGCATGGATCCGTTAAAAGACTCGCTTACCAAGCTCAGTGACTACGGGAACAGAATCTATTCGGTCAGATGTGTGTGGTACAAGGATGAGATGGAGGATTTTAATGAGCACGATCTTGATATGATCAAGAGGCTTCCGAAGAACAAAGAGGATACAGATGAGTTTTTGAAATCAATGAGGCTTGCTGTTATTGAAGTAGATGTTGACGGAGATCCTTGTTATACGACAACATCTGTTGTGGATTTTTCAAGTGATAAGCTTTACTTTAATTGCGTAAGTTTCCTTGACTATACTGAGACAGATGAATCTACTCCTTTTTTACTGGCACGGAGAATAGAATATATAAATGATATCAAAAACGCAGTCGAGCATATAGAAACTCTTAATAATGCAGAGACCGATCCATACGAGAACGAATATAAGGATCTCACGGTGAAAATAATTATAGCGAATGATGATTGGACTATACAAAAATTTGAGTGCAGTGTTCCGGGAAGCAGAAAAGACGATCCCGGCGATATGTTAAGCGCATTTGCGTACAAGTTCTGTGATCCGGATCGTTATTAAAAACTCTTGCATTGCATACTAATCAATAATGAGAGACAATATAGGCGTGATCAAATGAATTATTTTAAATAACGGAGAAATAACATGGGAAAAGAAATATTTGAAAAAGAACAGACCCATTTGACGACGACCTATAATAAACTGCTTGGAATTAAAAAAGATCTCGAGGAGCAGATCTCTGCCCTGAATGAGAAGGCGGTTGAAGACAAAAACGATATCAGGGACAACATCCGTTTTGATTATGCGGATATAGAGACTACAATGGAAACTCTCGCAGAGATTGAGGTATGGAATCGCTACATTGATACCTACAACGTTGAGAGTAATTCCCTTGGTAAAAGGCTTAAGACAGTTGATAAACTGCTTGAGTCACCTTATTTTGCCAAGATAGAGCTTGTGTTTGAAGGAGAGAGTACGCCTGAAAGCTACTACATAGGACGAGCGGCGATCTCGGAAAACGGCTACGATCAGATGGTTGTAGATTGGAGATCTCCGATTGCGGAAGTATACTACAATCAGGAAAACGGTAAAACAAGCTATACGGTTGATGACAGGACCATCCCTGTTGAACTTAAGCTTCGTCGCCAGTTTGATATAAATAAGGACAAACTGGTTTCATTTTTTGATACACAGATTGCGATCGAAGATCCGATGCTTCTTAAATCTCTTTCGCAGACCCGCTCTGACAAGATGCAGGCGATCACTGCCACAATTCAGAAAGAACAAAACAAGGTAATCCGTTATCCCGATGTACAGGTTCTTTTGGTCAGTGGTATTGCAGGTAGCGGCAAGACTTCGGTTCTTTTGCAGAGAATAGCATATCTTTTTTATCAAAAGAGAAAGACACTTCGCCCCGAGCAGGTATGTCTTTTGACACTTAATCCCGTATTTCGCGATTATATCGATAACGTCCTTCCGGACCTGGGAGAGACCAATCCGCCGACTTTGACATGGCATGAGTTTTTGAAAAAAGTGGGCGTTCCTTTTGCTGACAATGAATATGACGGCACGGACGATGCAAGTTTGCAGAAGATTCATGACGAGCTGCTAAAGCTATGTCCCGAAGAGGATGATTTTTACGATATTACTCATAACGGCAAGCTTGTGATGTCTAAGAGCGACGTGTTTGCCGTGATAAAAAAGTTTTCTAAATTCCCGATGGGAGTTCGTCTGATCCAAACAGCTTCGGAGGAAATTGAAGAAAGAGCGAAAAACATACTCAGAAACAAGGATATTTTTAATGATGAGTCCGAAAGCACGGCAAACTCCGATACCGCTGAGGATAATCGCATTGAAAACGATTTTGGCGGTGCGCTCAGCTTTATAAGGCGTTATGGTTTCATTAACGTCAAGCGTGTTGCGCAGAGAATCCTCGGAAGTGAGTATGTCACCGCTGCTGAGTGGCTTTTTACCAAGATGGAGCTTACAGGTATATGTGACAGAAACGTGCGGTATGTTATGATAGACGAAGTGCAGGATTACACAGCTGCGCAGTTAATGGTGTTTGGTAAATATTTTCCTAATGCTCGTTTTATGCTGCTTGGCGATGAGTTCCAGGCAATTCGGGGTGGCACAGTTTCTTTTGCACAGATAAAAGAGATGGCAGAGGCAGCGGGAAAAGAGTTTGCGCTTCTTCCGCTAATGACAAGTTACAGAAGCTCACCCGAGATAACTAAAATGTTTGCTTCTCTCCTTCCGAATGAAAAGAAAATGCTGGTTTCATCGGTAAGACGATCGGGCGAAGAGATTATTGTAAAGAGCTGTGATTCCGAAAAAAAATACTACGAGGAACTAAAGGCGCAGATAGATGAATTCGGCAAAAAAGACGGCCTTACTGCGGTTATATGCAGAAACAGTTACAGCCTTGAAAAGATAGCGGAATCGCTTGGGGATAAAGCGCCGCAGATTATTTCTGAAAATGACAGCCTGCCAAAGAGCGGCGCATTTCTTATTGAACTGGCGCTTGCTAAGGGGCTTGAGTTTGACAATGTAATCCTTGCTGACGCCGATGCAAAAGCCTATCCTTCGGACGAACTCGGAAAGCATTGCCTGTACACAGCTATATCCAGAGCTACGCAGCGTCTTGCTGTTTTGGCCAATGGCCCGTTGGGGACGGGATTGGCGGACCGCTAAAAATAAAATTTTATAAAAGGAAAAGAGAATGAGGAAAAGAGTTTTTTTATCAACAATTATTATTGCATTTGCGCTATGTGCCTGTGCTAAAGGGGATAAAGCAGTGGGCGATAATATAAGCGCGGTCGAAGAAAGTAATGAAGCTGTTTCGGAAGCGCCTTCTGAAGCGCCTTCTGAAGCATCATCAGAAGCATCGTCGGAAGTGACAGCATCTGTAGAAGGAAAAAAATACAGCGATTTTAAGGAAGCCTATGCCGACTTCCTTAAGACTAACGAAGTGGATGAAGACGGTTCTCCTATTCAAGAATACATGATATATGATATCGATAAGGACGGTACGCCGGAACTTTTGGCGTGCTGCGGCTTAGGAGAGGCGGATTCGCATAAGCGGGTATACACATTTGCTGACGGAGAGATCAAGTTTATTGATGTGTTATATACGAGTCACACCGGTATTTGGACATATCCGGATGATAACGGCATAATATTACGTTGGACTTTTTCAGGTGGTGAAGATTATACCCGATACTCTTTAAATAACAATGAATTTACAACAGAAGAGTTATATTCCGGAACTACTTTTTATGAAGATCCGGAGACGGGGGAGGCTATTACCAAATTTAAAGCGGCAAAAGATGTAGTTCCCGGCGCAATTTTGGTATCTGCTTTTTCACGTGATAATCTATATCCGCTTGAGATGTATGAAGTTATAAGCGGCGATGTACCTAAGCAGAATAATAAGAAATATACTTATCCGGATAACAATCCAAATTTCTATACGGAGATCATGGAAAAAGACAGTGTTATAAATGTGGTAAATCTTGGGTGGGCCAAAGACCTTGGAGAGATCCGGTTTAGTGAACTTTTAAAAGAATGTGTGATAGATGCAGGTAAACCATCGGAAAAGCGGGATATAACATATGCAGATCTCAACTTTGACGGTGTGTATGAATGTATTTTTTATATAACGACACAGGATGTAAATTATGATGCCATCACGAATGATTATCGTGTGATCCTTAGTAAGCAAGGCGATGATATTTACGCTTATCTTGCGGGTTATCCTAACGAAAATTCCGTTACGGAAGATGGATATTTTATTACCGAAGCGGATGAGTACTGCGATGATCGAGATGTAAGTAGAGTTATGTATGATAAAGAAAAATGTTTTGACTATCATGTGGCATATTGATATAGTATAGGAAAAAGAAAGAGCGCTTGGCGCATAGGTGAAAGAATGTACAGAAGATAATTCAGTTTAGGTGAACACTATCAGTAATGATGAGGCTGCTTACAGCGGCTGTTTTGTGTACGCTTAATTTGGATTATCATGCATTTCCTGCCTATATGTTATGTGGGCCTATTTGTGTGAGTCTATTTTGCGTATGCAAAATAGACTTTTTTCATAGGGAAATTCTTTCCCTATGAAAAAGCTTATTGACTTAATATGACAGGAGGACGCATGCTCAATATTAAAAACTTAACTATATCGCATCGCAAAGATCTGCGGGTAATTCTTGATAAATTTAATCTTACTCTAAACGACGGCGACAAGGCTGTGATCATAGGCGAAGAGGGCAACGGCAAATCGACGCTCCTTAAATGGATATATGATCCGCTTCTTGCGGATGAATACGCGGAGTGCGAAGGCGAGAGGATACTCGGAAGCGAGATCTTGGGCTATTTGCCGCAGGAGCTCCATGATAATGAAAAAGAAAAAACGCTTTACGAATATTTTTCGGAAGCCAAACTGTTTTTTGACAAGACACCCAAAGAGCTTTCGGAGCTCGCAAATGAATTTCGGGTTACGAGAGATTTCTTTTACGCAGATCAAAAGATGAAAAGCTTGTCCGGCGGCGAAAAAGTAAAGGCGCAGCTTATGAGAATACTGATTGACGAGCCGACGGTTCTTTTGCTTGATGAGCCGTCCAACGACATCGATATAAGTACGCTCGAACTGCTGGAGAGGCTGATAAATGGGTGGAAACAAATAGTTCTTTTTATCTCGCATGATGAGACGCTCATTGAAAACACTGCCAACGTGATAATCCACATCGAGCAGATCATGCGAAAGACGAAGAGCAGATATGTTGTTGTAAAAGACAATTACAAGCACTACATCGCAAACAGAGCGGAGACTTTTGAACGGCAGGAGCAGCTGGCGATTAACGACCGCAAGGAAAAGAAGCTTCGCGATGAGAGATACAACAGGATTCACGACAAGGTGGAGCGGGCGCTTTTAGGTGTTTCGAGGCAGGAGCCGGGAGTCGGAAAGATGCTAAAAGACAAGATGCGCGCGGTAAAGTCCATGGAGAAGCGCTTTTCAAGGCAGGATGAGAACATGACAAAGATGCCGGAGCAGGAGGAAGCGATCTTTTTTAAACTGGGAAAAGAGAATTCGAAGATGCCGGAAGGTAAGACGGTTATCGAGTTTTCACTGGATAAGCTGATGGCGCCCGACGGATCCAAGGTGCTGGCAAAAGACATTTTCTTAAGGGTAAGAGGACCTGAGAAGATCTGCATTATCGGAACAAACGGAGTCGGTAAGACTACGCTTCTTAGGCTGATTGCGGGGGAGCTTCTTTCAAGGAGTGATCTGAGGGTTCAGTACATGCCGCAAAACTACGAGGATGAGCTTGATCTTGACGTGACGCCGGTGGAATTTTTGGACGATACCGGTGATAAGGAGATACGCACGCGCATCAGGACATATCTGGGTTCGCTTAAGTTTACCGCAGATGAGACAGAGCATCCGATCCGAGAGCTCTCGGGCGGACAGAAAGCGAAAGTGCTGCTTCTTAAGATGAGTCTTTCCGATGCAAATGTGCTTGTTCTGGACGAGCCTACGCGAAATTTCTCGCCGCTTTCGGGCCCTGTTATCCGCAGGATGATAGCTTCATTCCCCGGCGCGGTCATCAGCATTTCGCACGACAGGAAGTACATCGAGGAAGTATGTACAAAGACATATGTGTTGACGACGGAGGGACTTAAGCAATGACCATAGAGACGAATTACAGAGATAACGAAGCACTAAGAAATTCTTTTAATGAACTTGCAGGCAAGATTTTCGGCGGATTGAACTTTGAAAACTGGTACAGGAACGGCTTTTGGAAAGACAACTACATTCCGTATTCAGTTGTGGTTGATGGCAAAGTTGTATCCAACATTTCAGTGAATACTTGTGACATGAACTATGACGGCAGGATTGTAAAGCTGATACAGCTGGGAACGGTTATGACCGATCCTGATTACAGAGGAAGAGGCTATGCAAGGCTTTTGATGGAAAAGGTACTTGAGGAATACGAAGGAAAAGTAGACGGAATATATCTTTACGGCAATGATTCGGTAGTTGATTTTTATCCCAAGTTTGGCTTTCGAAAGAGCAAGGAATATCGGTACAGCAAAGCGGTAGAGATTGAGAATGACAGAACGGCGAAGCTTGTACCTATGGCGGAAAAGAGCGACTTCGATAAGATGGTTCGGATACTGGATAGTACCGAGCAGAACGCCAAGCTTTACATGGTAAATAATCCGGGCTTGTATATGTTTTATCTTTCTCAGTTTATGCAGGAGAATACATTCTATATTGATGGCACGGACAGCTATGCTATTGCTGAGATTGACTCAGATACACTCAACCTTCATGCAATCATCGGAAACGCACCTTTGGATGATGTGATCGCTTCGTTCGGAAAAGATATTAAGAATGCCGTTCTTTGCTTTACTCCGCACGATGTGACAGGGTATTATAAAAGCGAGGTTTTCGAAGAAGATACAACTTTTTTTGTCAGAGGAAAATTCTTTGACGAGACCTCAGAAGATGCATTTATGTTCCAGGAAATAACGCACGCGTAACGTATACCCGGGGACGGGGCAGCGGTCCGGTTTTGGAGGGAATGCTATGAATTTTTTTGAAGTGATAAATAAACGTAGGAGCTATCGCGGAAAATACCAAGCTGTAAAGGTTCCGCGCGAAGATCTTAAGAAAATAATGGAGGCGGGACTTGCGGCTCCTTCCGGATGTAACAAGCAGACAACGAGTCTGATCTGCGTCGACGATCCGGAAGTCCTTGATAAGATTCATGCTGTCGTAACACCGCCTGTTGCAGAAACGGTTCCGGCGATGATCTGTGTTCTGACGCAGAGGATAGCCGCATACAGAGACAAATGTTTTGCGACTCAGGATTATTCCGCGGCTATCGAAAACATGCTCCTTGCGATCACGGAGCTTGGCTACCACAGCTGCTGGATTGAAGGGCATATCACTGATGACGACAGGCTGGGTGATAAGATCGCGAAGCTCCTAAACGTCCCCGATGACTATGAGCTTGTGTGCATTCTCCCTGTCGGTGTCGCTGAGAGTGAGCCCGCCGGCCCTGAGAAAAAGAACTTCGAAGAGCGCGCGTGGTTTAATACGTTTAGAGGGTAAAAGACATGGAAGAAATGGAAGGAGCAAAAATGACTGAGATAGTAATGAAACCAATAGGCAAAGTACAAAATGATGTTGTAAACAGAAAAGATGTTTCCTGGGGTGAGGATACTTCAAGTATTGTTCTGGAAAAAGAGTATGTGTCAGGCTTGAAGGGACTTGAAGATTTTTCGCACGCCATCATTTTCTTTTTCCTTGATAAGGCTAAGTATGAAAAAGAAAAGCATTTACAAAGAAGACCGCAGAACCGCGAAGACATGCCGCTTGTAGGGATCTTTTCCCAGAGAGGGAAGGACAGACCCAACAGGATCGGTATGACTTCCGTGGAGATCGTTTCGGTTTCGGATGATACGCTCGTCGTGAAGGGGCTTGATGCTGTTGACGGCACTCCGGTGCTTGATATAAAGCCGTATTATCCGGTTTATGATAAAAAAGACGCTACGGTCCCGGAATGGGTTGACCGCCTTATGGAACATTATTTTTAAGGTGCCGCTGGCAAAGGAATACAGGCAAATGATCAAACTGACTACAGACAGGCTGATCCTTCGCGATTATTGCGAGGGCGATTATGAAGCTTATTACAAATTAAAAACCGATGAAGAAACGATGTACTACATGCAGGATATTAAGCTTGCTTCTCGCGAAGAGGGCAAAAAAGATTTCGCTGATGTACTTAAAGATATGAAGAGCGAACATCGAAAGTTCTTTTTCCTTCATATGGAACTTAAAGAAACGCATGAGCAGGTGGGAAGCATCGGATATACCGTTGTCGATGAAACACCGATTGGGAAGATAGTTCATCTTGGTTACTTCACATACAAGAAGTTCTGGGGAAATGGTTACACATCCGAAGCGCTCGGGAAACTTCTGGAGTTTGCATTTACCAAGGACAACGTATACAGAGTTACAACCGGTTGTCTAAAAGAAAATGTGGGTTCCGAAAAGGTCATGATCAAAAACGGATTGATCAAGGAAGCGGAGCATATAGATTATGAGTGGCATGACGGAAAGATGAAAACTCGCTTGGAGTACAGGTTGCTTAAGAGGGAGTGGAAAAAATGGTCCAATAGGTTCGCCTCGAAGGGCCATTACTAATATCCTGCAACTATTTTTTCTATGTATTTGTGTATTATATAAAGAAAAACGAATAATAAAAGCGTTACTATATGCTGCATTGTAGAATGACAGAAACCGGGAGGAAACACATGGCAAGAGACTTAAGCTTTTGGAAAGAAAACAAAAATACCAATAACAGCTGCTCAGAGACATATAAAAACCTTTCGAACGAAGTGTATCTGGACTATGTTTCGGAACTTCCGATTGAGCAGATATTAAATGATGTAAGCACAACCTTTTCCGATTGGACCAAACTCGATGAAAAGAATTATGAAAAGGGCGATGCTGCGATTGAGATTTTTACGACCAAGCAGTTTTGCAGATTTGATTGTTATAGCGTGACTGAAGAAGACATGAATAAGATCATGGATATAATGTTCAAATATGATTGTCCGCTATATGATTCGGCTATAGATGTAAGATTTGCGTGATGATGAAGAATAGAAAGACTGAGAAAAATGGAACTGGAAAGAGTAAATGAAATAATAAAAGGATACCGTTGGTTGGATTTTGAACTGTCTAATGCCGGAATGGACAGATTACTTTTGCATGGATTCGTAGATGAAGCAGAGCAGGATGTTATTTGCATAGAATTTCATGATGTGGAATCAATACTTTGCAAAACTCACTTTACCTATGAAGGTAAGGGCAATTTTATAGAGGAAGCATCAGGCGATGAAGCATATGTGATTAATAAAGGGTATTCAGTTTCATCCGGAAATAAAGTTTTCAAGATCATGAATACAGACATAGATAAGCCAATGTACATAATAGCAAAAGGAATAAGATGATGATTTGAAAAAGAAAATAATGGATATGGAGTTTGGGAATGAAATTGGAAATTGATGAAAAACTGGTCGAGATCATTCAAAGCGCAACGGAAAAAGCTTTACTCAAACTGTATGAAGAACACAATGAAAGCTTTTATTATTGTTCTCTTATAACAACCGGAGAAGGATTATGTCCTATAATCTCGGCATGGTCAAAGGAGGCTTTGGAGAGAGTTGCAAATGAGAGTGATGATGATGTAGAAGAGGCTAAATACTATTTAAAATGGTCTTATTCAGAAACTCCGTATTTTGCGTATGGCGAGGAATTTTTTGAAGATGTAAAGAACGTGTTTATAGATAGAATGAACAAGTTGAAAACCGCGGAAGAAAGGCAAAGAGAAGTTCAACTAAGAATTAATTCAATGGAAAAAGTAATGCACAATCTGGACGCCAAAGGTATGTTTGGACAAGGAGAACAACGATTAAATATCGTTATTAATGCCGAGTTTATGCCGCCGGACTACACTAATACGGAGAGAGCATTAAGATTAAATCCTCAAGAGGCGCTAAAAGAATGGTTGGAAGAAGTTGCGGAATAATACGCAGGAGGTAGAAATGGATTACACATATTTTGCGACCTTCCATTATTACAGGACATTCCAAATGTATGATTTTTAAGACGTTAAAGGAAATTTACAGATATGTATGAATTGAAACTTCCGAGTGTTTTGAAAAACATGTGCATTGCTTATCTTGTTTTTGGGATTATTTTTTCTTCAACAATGATGATTGCATCAAGGAGCACAGATACTGTAACCCGAGGTCATTTTTATATTGGGTTTACGCTTATTGCTATAGGAATCATTGGATTAGTCTTGTGCAGGAATTGGAAGATGACAGTTACCCCCAACACAATAGCGCATACCAATATCTTTGGGATTACCAAAGAGTATTCAAAAGATGATATAGAAAAAGTTTCTATTGGAAGCAAAAAGGAATTAATAATACGTTTCTCTAAAGGGAAAGTTACTGTCGATCGAGCAGTAACAAATTATTCCCGCTTGGTGGAAGAGTTACATAAATGAGCAAGCTTAACAACGTAAACTATGTAATTGATAATTATGACGCCGATCTGATTCTTGCGGATTCACTGTGGAAGATGCCCGGAGAAGAAGTCAATGTCGAAGGCAAAAGAGCTTTTATTATCAAAAGAGGACTACATATGGCGGAACCAAAGAGCCGGCAAGACTTTATTATATAGGGATACTTGGAAATATCTATTGGAGAAGACATGAAAATATTAGTAGTTGGCGGAACAAGATTTTTTGGCATTCCTATGGTGAATGCTTTGATAGATGCGGGGCATGACGTGACGGTCGCAACACGCGGCAACAATGAGCTTAGCTTTAAGGGCAGCGTCAAGCATATCATTATGGACAGAACGGATGCCGATAGTGTCAAAAGAGCTGTCGAAGGCAGCAGCTATGATGTTGTGATCGACAAGATTGCATACAGTTCAAACGATGTGAAGGCTCTTTTGCCCAATATAAAGTGTGATAAGTATATTCAGATGTCGACCTGCTCGGTTTATGCGGAAGATAAGCCTTGCATAAATGAAAAAGAGTTTGATGCGGCGGCGCACCCGCTTGTGTGGACGGACAGAACGCAGGATTACGGCGAATCCAAGAGGCAGGCTGAGAGAGCTGCCTATGAATTTATGGACGCGGATAAGTGCGTCTTTGTGAGATACCCGGTTGTTATGGGAGAGAACGATTACACCGGAAGGCTTCGCTTTTATGTTGAGCATGTAATGAATGATATTCCTATGTATGTGGATGATCGCGACTTCAGGATTTCTTTTATCAATGAAAAAGAAGCGGGAGAGTTCCTTGCGTTCTTGGCGGACAAAGCAGTGAGTGGGCCGATTAACGGCTGCTCTCGGGGGACGATCAAGATTTCCGAGCTTATAGCTTACATTGAAAAGAAAACGGGCAAGGCTGCAGTTTACAGTAATGACGGCGATGCCGCTCCGTACAATGGCCTTTTGAATGACATGAGTCTTGATACAAGTAAGGCGAAGAGCCTTGGCTACGAGTTCTCGGAGCTTGGCGATTGGATATATGAGCTGATTGATCATGAGATTGCTAAGGTGGGATAAGCTATAAAAAAGTGTTTGAATCCTAGTATTTAGGAGGGCAACGATTATGGAAAAGAAAAACCAGGATAAGAAGAAACTAAAAGAAATCGAGCTTAAGCAGAACAAGTACGCCGAGAAGATATCCGCGGTCCCTTCGGATGAACTTGCCAAGGCGCTGAAATCTCTTTTGGCTAAGGATAAGGATGAGGATGGGAAAAAATAAGTATGAAAATTATAGATATCGATAGAGAAGAATGTAAGCAGATTTTAGAAGATCATAGGTTATATTACGGGGATTGGTATGAAAGCATTAAAGATGATGAAGAATTGTCTAAGCCCGGAGATAAGCCGTTTACAAAAATAGTTGACGATCAGGGTGACTGCCTGGGGTTGGCGCTTTTATTATGCTCAACAAGACTGTTTTCCAATAAAGGAAAAATTATTATCTATTGCTTGGAAATTTTTGATGAAAGCACTTTTTCCAAGGATGAATTTAAGAAAGCGCTTTATGACAAGTATCCGAATGCAGTAAAGATAGTTACCAGCTTTGTTGATGGTGAGCGAGAGAAAGAATACTGAAGTTGAGTAAACGGACCTGAGGAGATGGGGAAAGAACAAAGTAAGGGGAATGAATATGGCAAAAAGAAAAACACTTCCGAATGATATCGAAGAATACATAAAGGATGACCAGGCTGTAAAAGCAGTTTTTGATAAGTGTGATATAAATGCTTATGGCGGCTATGGCAAAGGGAACATATTTTTTTACATGATATCCGAAGATATGATTCATTGGTGCATGGAACAAGGAGCGGACATCAATTATGTCGACAGATTCGGAAGGACAGCGTTGATGGAGCATGCCGGCATTTCCAATCCGGAGCATGAAAAACAGGCTCTTCTTTTGCTTGAAAACGGTGCTGATATAAGCATTAAAGTCGGATACATGAAAGAAAGTGTTATTTTCTACGCTGTGAGTGCCGGCAACATAAAAGCGGTGGAAGCTTTGATTGATGCAGGAGCAGATCTTTGCGAAAAAGATTTTAAAAATCACACACCGTTAGAAGCCGCTTTTGCGAAGGCTTTGCCTATCGATCTTATAAAGCTGGCCCCGATGACGGAGATGTTGCTTGGAAGAGGTGTCTCTGTAGGTGAGACCATGAAACAAGAGTTTTTAAGGGTGGCAAAAGACATAGAGTTTAGACGCGATAGTTGTGATACTGATTTTCTGATAAAGGTCGATGAGGCAATGGATAAGCTGTATTCTCTTTTGGACGTTGAAAGAGTTCCGAGAAGAGTAATGCTTGATGAAACATTGCCTATCACTGTTAACGCAGATACTTGGCAGGAGCAGCATGCCGAGCTATGGGAAATGCTGGTTCCGGGAAGCGGCCATGCTTCAACTGTGCAAGGTGAAGTTGTTCGTATATCGGGAAAAGTTACATTTGAAATACTTGATAACGGTGCGATCAACTGGGATAGTGACTACAGGGAACTGGTTAATGCTCTTAAGGACTATTTAAAGATGGGCGCTCAGCTTTCGCAGAAGGAATATGATGATATAGCCCAAATTACAGTAGGAATACAGGATAGAGACAAAGAAGATTTGTACCGATTGACGGAGCTTTCCGTGAAGTGGGTACTAAAAAATCCGAAGCCTATAAAACTGACTGATGTGAAGTATAGGCGCTGATACGCGAAGCAAAAGAGGTGGGATATGCCATTAGTTAGAATTGAGATGATAAAGGGCAAAAGCCCTGATTATAAAAAAGAGATTTTGGATATCGTTCACGACGGTTTGGTAGAGGCACTGGGCATTGAGGACTGGGACAGGTTTCAGAGGATCATCGAGATAGAAAAAGAAAATTTTGAGCTGCCGGTGGGCAAGACTGAGGATTTTCTTTTGATCGAGCTGACTCTTTTTCCCGGAAGAACAAAAGAGCAGAAGAAAGCCGTTATAGAAACGATTACGAATAGCCTGGGGAGTAAGCTTGGGGTAAAAGAGACTGATGTTTTTATCATCATCAACGAGCCGCCGCTTGAAAATTGGGGGCTCGCAGGAAAACAGAAGGGGTAAAAAATGACAACCAAAGAGGTTTTAGAAATAGCGATGCGCCAGTCGGCGGAAGACAACGGCTGTCGCGCTGAAGATTTTGTATCTGATAAGAACGTGGTATTCCCGTTTAAGCTTGGGAAGAATGCGCGTAAGTACTACATGGAGCCGATAACGTGCAACCTTATTTCCTACGGAAGTAACGTTGTCGCGGCGGTGTCGGATGAAGTCGCGGAGTTTGTGAAGGAGTACACAGATAAGTTTGAGTTTTATCACTGTTTTGAGACGCCGAACATGCATTGGCTAAATGAGAGGCTTGAAAAGCTTGGACACAGAGTGTGCTTTATGGCGGAATTTTTTTTGCCTACTGTTGAAAAGATGCCGGAGCTTGATTGCCCGTACGAGACTAGGATCCTTGGGCCTGAGGATTTCAAGGATCTGTATTTGCCACAGTGGAGCAATGCTATCTGCAGTGCCCGCAAGGAACGCGATGTGCTCGGAGTAGGAGCGTACGACAATGATAAGCTTGTTGGGCTGGCGGGATGCTCGGCTGATTGCGATGATATGTGGCAGATCGGAGTTGATGTTCTTCCTGAGTATAGGCGAAACGGGATCGCGTCCACTCTGACAAATAAGCTGGCAAAAGAAATCTTGGCTCGCGGAAAAGTGCCTTTTTACTGCTGCGCCTGGTCAAATATCAGGTCTGCGCGAAATGCGATAAGAAGCGGACTTTTGCCCGCATGGGTTGAGATGACGGCAAAGCCCGTTGATATCGTAAATGAGATGAATGCTTGAATAATTTGGGGATGAGCTAGCTCATCCCCTTATGAAAGGACCTGATTTTGGAAAAAGACTACAAGATTATTATGGCGACGGAAGAAGATCGCGATGAGATAATGGCGCTTTATAAGGCGCAGATAGGGAGAGAGTTGTGCCCGTGGGATGAGTATTATCCGTCAAATGAAACTATTGATGCGGATTATGCGCGCGACGGACTTTTTGTTTTAAAAGAAGCGGGAAAGATTAAAGCTGCGATCTCGGTTGAAGAAGATGAGGAAGTGGATAAGCTTCCGTGCTGGGATAAGAGGCTTGAACCCGAGGGAGAGCTTGCGAGGCTGGCTGTTTTGCCGGATGAGCAGAACAAGGGGCTTGCGAGGATAATGCTAAAATATGGCATGGATGAGCTGAAAAGGCGCGGCTGCAACGGTATCCATATACTCGTTGGAAAGCATAATACCAAGGCAATCCGCTCGTATGCGGTGTTTGGCTTTGATGAAGTCGGTGAGTGCCACCTGTACGACCGGGATTTCCTGTGCTATGAAAAGAAGCTGTAAAAAGGAGCCCAGGCTTTTGAACACAAAGAAAAATCCGTTACAAAACAAATTCATAGTGTGCCTTTTGGCGGTTCTGTGTTGTCTTTTATGGGGCAGCGCTTTTCCTAGTATAAAAACGGGATATAAGATGTTCGAGATAGGAGCGCAGGACAGCGTTTCTCAGATTCTTTTTGCAGGAATAAGGTTTTCGCTTGCGGGAGTGCTTGCGATAATCTTCGGAAGTATGCTTCAAAAGAAGATTCTTTTTCCTAAAAAGACATCTTGGAAGATGATAGGGATACTGAGCGTATTCCAGACGATACTGCAGTACATATTCTTTTACATCGGGCTTGCGCACTCGTCGGGAGTGAAATCCTCGATAATTAACGGAATGAGCACGTTTTTTGCAATCTTGTTGGCGTGCCTTGTAAGAAAACAGGAGCGTTTGTCGCTCGTAAAGATAATCGGCTGCGTGCTGGGAACGGCGGGCGTTATCATAGTGAGCCTTTCGGGCGGAAGCATCGGCGCGGGCTTTGCGCTTACCGGAGAAGGCTTTATTTTGATCGCGTCTGTATCATATGCGATCTCATCGGTCATGATAAAAGAGTTTTCGGCAAAAGAAAACCCTGTAACGCTAAGCGGTTATCAGTTCGTGATAGGCGGCCTAGTGATGGTGGCAGTCGGACTCTTGGCAGGTGGAAAAATATACATGACAACGCCTTGGGGAATTCTTCTCATTATCTACATGGCTCTGATCTCTTCTGTGGCGTATTCTATCTGGGGTATCCTACTTAAGTACAACCCGGTATCGTCAGTCACGATATATGGGTTTTCCAATCCAATCTTCGGAGCTCTTTTGTCCGCATTTTTCCTTGCGGAGTGGGATAAACTCAGTGTTTGGTATGTTTTAGCGCTTGCACTTGTGAGTCTTGGAATATATGTTGTAAACAGAGAGTGATTTTTAATAGTAAAACACCTGATTTGTATAATTATAAAAGTATTATAAACATACGAAAATGCGTTTGCGGAGTGATATAATTCTAGTGTGGACATTTTTTTATGGAGGGCTTCTTTTATGCAGGAAAATCACTTAAAACGAACTTGTAAACTACTATTTATCATTCACGCAATTACGACATTCTTTTCCATAGTCGGACTAATCTCACAGCTTGCGGTTGCAGAACTTCCTCCCGTTATGGGAATTTTACCGCTTGTTCTTGTTATTGTGGTTTTCATTGCGGATTCACTTTATCATTTTATTGCCAAAAACGGACTGAAGTACATGAGACTTGTAGCAATCACGTATTCAGTCGTTTACTTTGCGATGCTTAACAGTGGAAACACCGCAACGACATATCCTTACATGATACCGTTCCTTATCATGTTTCTTATGTCGCTTGATAAATTAAGTGTGAGAATCGGAGTAATAGGATTTGCGATTTCCAACTTGGTTCGTGTAATCCTTACAATATCATCTACCGCTGATATTACCGCAGATATCGAGCTTATCATGATCGAGACGATAATAACTATCCTTACTACGGTAACAATCGTTAAAGGACATACCCTTCTTACAAGATTCTTTACCGATTCGCTTAATGAAGTTACTACCGTTTCGGATAAGAATAAATCAATCACATGTAAGATCACAGAGGTTGCGGAGAGCGTAGTTGAAGATGCCGCTTCGATAAGTGATGCACTTAAGACTATCGGAGAGTCCGCATCACTTCTTGATGAGACCATGAGCAATATCATGGACGGAACACAGCATACAGCTGAAGCGATCACCAATCAGACAGTACAGACACATGATATTCAGGATATTATTGATGATACCAAGAAGAGTGCCGAAAAAGTTGACGGTATAAATGCAGAGGCTGCGGAAGCTCTTAAGGAAGGTATGAGTGTTATGGAGTCCTTGTTTGAGGAAGCAGAAAAAGCCAGAAAGGCCGGAGACGATCTTCAGAAAGCAGCTGACGAGCTTCGTTCCAATACCGATGATGTTAGCGGAATTACCAGCATAATCCTTTCGATTTCATCACAGACCAACCTCCTTGCTCTTAATGCAAGTATTGAGGCTGCAAGAGCCGGTGAAGTTGGTAAGGGCTTTGCGGTAGTTGCCGATGAGATCAGAAATCTTGCGGAGCAGACCAAGAAACAGACAGAGAACATCACAAGTATTATTGAGGTTCTTACAGCTAACGCCGATACCGTTGCGGACTGCGCTACCACAAGTTCACAGTCGGCAAATCGCGAGACGGAATATACTCAGAACGCTTCCAAGAAATTCGAGTTCATTCAGGAAAAGCTTGCTGAGCTTGGCACCGCAATAGGCGATATCAGTAATTACATTTCATCACTCAGTAGCTCCAACAACGAGATCGTCGACAGTGCAAGTACATTGTCCGCGACCAGTGAGGAGATAAGCGCAAGCTCAGCTGAGGCTGCCAAGGCAAGTACACGTAACGTTGAGCTTATCGATCAGTTCAAAGAGTCGATGGACGGCATCATTGCCAAGATCACTGAGCTTCAGAAATATACCCAATGATAAAAAAAGAATATTAGGAAAAAGATATTGTGCCGAAGGCGTAAGCTTTCGGCACTTTTTTCATGTAATGGGAAATCCCTGCGACATAAATATGTCGGTGTTATAATATGAGCGTAGGTTAATAAAATTAAATTAATGTTAAGAGCTGTTCACTACCGCTTTTTTATCGGCACAGATATAATGATGGTCATAACCGGTTATATAAAAGGAAAGATTGGAGAAAATTATGCAGATAAATGAAGTTATAAGAAAATATAGAAAAGAAAAAAACATGACGCAGGAGGAAATGGCAAACAGGCTTGGAGTAACCGCGCCCGCAGTAAATAAGTGGGAAAGCGGCGCATCTATGCCCGATATAGCTCTTTTGGCTCCTATAGCAAGATTACTTGGCGTTTCACTTGATGAGCTTCTTTCATATAATGAGAGTCTTACTGAGATTGAAGAAGCAAACATCATCGGAGGAATATACGCAATACTGAATACGGAGAAACCTGATATTGTTTACCAAAGAATCGTGGACATAGCAAGAGAGTATCCTAACGCAGATAACCTTAATCTTACTCTTACGACGCTATTAAACGCAAGGTCTTTTCTTCTTACAGGAAAAGAGAGAGAAAAGTATGATGAATGGATTCAGGGTTCTTTCGAAAATCTTTTGCAGACCCATGATGAAAAGATTAAAATGCAGGCAGCTGACGGTTTGTACTCATTTTTTATAACCAGAGAAAAGTATGAGGAAGCGGAAGGATGTCTTAAGTATTATTCGGATCAGAATCCTGATAGAAAGAGAAAGCTTGCGACAATATATGCCGGGACGGGCAAGTATGAAGAAGCATATAAAGCACTGGAGGAAGTTCTTTATTTAAATTATTCGACTTTAAGCGGATTGCTTTATGAGATTTATGGGGTCGCAGTCAAAACCGGAAATCTTGAAAAAGCCGAGGCGATAATAGAAAAAGAAAGTGCGTTTGCGGATCTTTTTGAGATGGGAGAGTATCATAAGAACGCCGGAAGGCTCAGCTTGGCGGTCAAAAAGAAGGATGCTAAAAAGGCACTTGAGCTTATGGACTTGTTATTTGAAAACGTTGATACTATGACAGATTATACGAAATCAAGCTTGTACGAGCACATGACCTTTAATGAAGTTCCGGGTGCATCTCAGATGGTTATCGTCACACTGCTCAAGCAGTACAAAGAGGGTGAGGATATGGAGTTCATCAGAAAAACACCCGAATGGGAAAAGTTTTTAAAGAAATGGGAAAGTGACAGAAGCAAAGTCTGATTTTATCAAGAAGTGGACAAAGGAAGCTCGAAAAGCGTACGGAGATAGATATATTTAACTCGACTTTGGTGAGATGCCGCCTCAGGCGCCACAGCATCAAGCGAAGTGATAAAAGCTGTGGTCAGAAATGCGTTAAGAAGCGCAAAATAATGTTATAATATTAGAAATACCGCCAGCGGTGCTATACTGAAAGTCATATTACAGATTGTGATATGACTTTTGGTGTATTTGAAGGAGATGAAAAATGGATTCGATGATGATCAGAAATGTAAGGCTTGAGGATGCACCGAGGTTGGTGGAGATCTATTCGTATTATGTTTTGAATACAGCGGTATCTTTTGAATATGATGTCCCGTCTGTTGAGGATTTTGTCAGCCGGATCAAGAGTATTACCGAGAAATTTCCATATCTGGTGTGCGAGGTTGATGGAAGGATAGTAGGTTATGCATATGCGAGCGCATATAGCTTACGACAGGCCTATAGCTGGACTGCTGCAACATCTATCTATTTAGACAAGGATTATCGCAGGCGTGGAATAGGTTCAATGTTATATGATGCATTGGAAGAAAAGCTTAAGAAGCAGGGAATAGTGAATCTATTGGCCGGTGCTGCGTTCTGTGAAAAGGAAGATGAATATCTTACACATGACAGTAAAGAATATCATATTAGCAGAGGGTATTCACAAGTGGCCCATATGAAGTCGATCGGAAAGAAATTTGACAGATGGTACGATCTTCTTTGGTTTCAAAAGAACTTGTGAATGGCATTAGGATAATGGTGTAAACGTAGCGTAGAAAGTTAGTAAAATCGCGCGTTTTAGCCGGTAAACGATTCGTCGGTTGTTATTATCATCTGTTGGCCATACGATAGCAATCGAAGGAGGTGAAAAAATGGATGCAGAAAAATTCGGTTGCTTTGTAGCTGACAGAAGAAAAAAATTGAACATGACCCAGAAGGATCTTGCTGCAAAAATCCATGTGACTGACAAGGCAATCAGCAAGTGGGAAAGAGGTTTAGGTTTTCCGGACATAAATACAATAGAATATCTGGCTGATGCCTTAGGTGTATCCATTACGGAACTTATGAAGTCAGAGAAGATAAATGAAAGTACTATGATGGATGAAACTGTAGATAGTGTTATTCAGGTCGCCAAAAAAGATATCGAAGAGCGGCACAAGATAATCATCTACACCTTTGCGGGAACGGCTGTGCTGATAACGATCCTTGAAATCCTTATGAGCATAAGTTGGAACGCGGAAAAACTGCAGTTTACCGCCAGTGTTCCTTGGGCAGCGATCATGCCGGGATTCTTATTGATCATCTACGGTCTTATCTGTAAGCTTCGAGGCAAACAATCATTTGGCGCCGCAGCGATAGGGCTCTGTATGATATTGATACCTATTATCCTTACAGGCGGTGCATTTTTGATACTCGGAATAATGACAGGGTGAAGTTTTGGCAACAAAGGGTTACGTAGTTAAATATGAATTATGATGGGAGTCAGACAGTAATTGGCCGTGGTGCTCAGGCGGAGGTCCTGAGCTACCATGGCTATGCTTATAAAGTAAATGCAACATCTTGGGCTGGGGAAATGTGTAATAAGTAGATGAAAAATGGGGAGAGCAGTATGGGAATGGAATCAATAATTATAAAACCTTTGACACCTGAATTGAAGGATGATTATTTGGACTTTTTTGATAACCGTGCCTTTTCCGATGGCAATCCAAACGGGCCATGTTATTGCACATCTCCGAATCAGGATGAAGAAAATATCAAGCAGATGGTCAGTGAGTTTAAAGAATTTGGGGTAAAAGAAACACTGCGTAGGTATGCGACAGAAATGCTTGATAAGAACGAGATCCACGGATACTTGGCTTATGACGGAAAGCTTGCTGTGGGATGGTGTAACGCGGCGGACATGGACAGTTACGCAGGATTTGTACCGGATTTTGCAAGTAAGAATACCTGCGGAAAAACTGTTTCTATAGTTTGTTTTGAGATTGCACCCGGATACCGCGGAAAGGGATTAGCGTCCGCATTTATAGAAAAAGTTTGCAATGATGCAAGATCAAATGGATATGTTGCAGTTGAGGGATATGCCATACTTTCAGATAAACGCAATGATTTTGACTATCAAGGTCCGATGAGACTATATCAGAAGGCCGGATTTGTTGAAGTTATGAGGGAAAAAGAACAAGTGGTCATGCGTAAAATGCTGGGGTAATGGCATAGGATAAATAACAAATAGGAAAAATACATGGGATAAAGTTTACAAGGGAGAAGACTGTTATGGAGTTTAATAAGACTATATTGGAAAGTGATTATGAGATCATAGAAGATGGTATAAAAGCTGTTGCAACGCCTAACAGTGATTTCTTTGTAGATCCGGACAGTAATAAGTCTGTAGCTAATGCGCCATTCTTTTATGAGGAGGTTACGGGAGATTTTGTTCTTAAAGCCAGAGTTTCCCATGACTTTGTGTCAACCTATGATGCCTGCGTGTTATTTGCATTTGATAATGAGCGTTTATGGGCAAAGGCATGTTTCGAATATACGGATTATGGCACCCATTCTGTAGTTACTGTTATGACAAACGGACGATCAGATGATGCAAATTCTGTAGACATCGAAGGAAATGAAGTTTGGCTGCAGCTTTCCAGAAAAGGAAATTTGTTTGGGATTCATTACTCGATCGATGGTAAAGAATTTAGAATGGCTCGCCTGACCAACCTTCCGATGGGTGACACATTAAAGGTTGGACTTGTGGCGCAGTCTCCAATGGGCGAGGGCGGAGATCGTTACTTTAGAGATATAGAATTAAAAAGAATATCATTGAAGAATATCCGTAACGGTAACGAATAAAGATAATGTGTATAGATTTTTGAGGAAAGAGTAGTTTTGATGAATAAACGGACAACTATAATTCATGCCATATTAAATATGATTGTCCCTTCGCTTATATTTTATATCGTATATAAACAATGGGGAATCATTCCTGCAGTTGCAATATCGGCGGCTTTTTGTGTTGGCAATATCCTGATATCGGCGACCAAAAAAAGAATAAAGAATTCGCAGATAATAGGATTGCTGGGACTTTTGTCTTCCGGGGTTGTGATCTTTTTTACCGGTCAAGAAAAGTACTACTATATACCTTCTTTGCTGCAAAATATTATATTTCTCGGCTTTATGATCTGCCTGTGCTGTCGGCATAAAAGCGTACTCCATTACTTTGCGAAGGATTTTGAGATCGCGTCATTACAGAAAATCATGGGTGGTAAAAGAGGATGAATGAGAAAATACAGAAGTATATAGATGAGCACACTTTCTGTTCAGAATACCTTTTCAAGGATTGGGAGTCTTTTCTTGATCTTCTTTATGCCGAAGGAGGCCGCGTTTCATCCATCATTTGGTGGGATCATTGTAAGAAGTCGGAGCATAGCGAATCAGTCATGACCTTGTGCCGTCTTTTTATCTAAGCGAGTGATAAGGAGTAATGTTATGACTAAAAAACTGTTTTTGCAGGCGATAACAAAAATAATGATCGGGTTGATATTATTTGGCTTACTTCTTTTTGTACCTGCAGGAACGATACATTATCCAAATGGCTGGTTAATGATCGTCATTTTGTTTGTTCCTATGTTTGTAGCAGGGATTGTTATGATGTTTAATAATCCTGATCTTCTGAAAAAGCGACTTAATGCAAAAGAAGAGGAAAAAGAGCAGAAGACCGTCGTGGCACTTAGCGGCATAATGTTTGTTGCTGCTTTTATTGTTGCGGGCCTAAACTATCGGTTTAAGTGGATGATCCTTCCTAAATGGGCAGTTATTATCGGAGTGGTGGTGTTTTTGTTAGCTTATATTATGTATGCTGAAGTGCTTAGGGAAAACACTTTTTTGTCTCGCACAATAGAGGTGCAGGACAATCAAAAAGTAATCGATACGGGCTTATACGGTATTGTTCGTCATCCTATGTATTCGGCTACATTGTTTCTTTTTATTTCAATGGGGATTGTTCTTGGTTCACTCTTTTCATTTGTGATCTTACTCTCGTATATTCCCATTATTTCAAAAAGAATGAGAAATGAAGAAAAGGTCCTTGAAGAGGGGCTCGAGGGATATAAAGAATACAAATCAAAAGTGAAATATAAAGTGATCCCGTTTGTTTGGTAAGGGATGAATTCGAGTTTGTCGGGCTGAAGTTGGCGTGTTATATCGGAATATATTACAGGATAATACGCTATAAGGAGACCATTTGAAATGCAATATAGAATGTATAAAGAAAGCGATATAGAGGGTTTGGCAACCGCAATGTCTAAAGCATATTCAGAAGAACCCTGGAATGAACAGTGGAGCAGTGAGCGAGCTATTCGAAGAGTGCAAGCCATAGTTGGAAACTATCAGTCAATTGGGTTGGCGGCAGAAGAAGAGGGAGTAATAGTTGGCGGACTTCTGGGATTTGTAGATCCATATGCAGACGAAGATTTCTTTTACGTGTCAGAAATCTTTGTTGTTCCTGAATACAAAAAACAAGGCATTGGCCGGAATTTGATTAGAAAACTAGAAGAAGAAATAAAGAAAAGAGGGATTTCGGTAGTGCAGCTAATGTCTATAGAACCGAACGAAGTTTTTTATGGGAAATGTGGCTTAAGTAAGGATGATGTATCAGTCCTGTTTAAACGATATTAGAGCCTGTAATAACTATTTCGAGTATATCCGGTGGTATGTAATTCCGGAATATATTTCAGCATAACTTACCAAGGAGGTTTCATGATAACGGTAAATCTTTACTATAAGGGAATAAACGGAAATGCACGTGCATTTGCGGATGAAATGGAATCATCGGGTATAGCAGATGCTGTTAGGGCGGAAGATGGGAATCTTCGT